>Ga0208357_1000003_pt1 | contig 271882 bp, 246 predicted proteins | sample NGESurdeep092012_6_FD_184487 | JGI IMG/M metagenome (GOLD analysis project Ga0208357, IMG submission 184487) | Arctic peat soil microbial communities from Barrow, Alaska - NGEE Surface sample F52-2 deep-092012 (SPAdes) | ecosystem: Environmental > Terrestrial > Soil > Wetlands > Peat ...
AACGACACGTCCTCGAGCACCGAAAACGCCCCACCACGATCAAAACCCTTCCACACCCCATCCAACAGCAACACCGGCTCAGACACCACAAACCTCCAATATGGAGCAACCTACAGCGTATATCGCATATTGGCCTGGATTCGGTGAATCGCTGTTGCCGTCCATTGATTGTCATCGAGCCCACCGAGCCGCAGGCTCAACCCGGTCGGCTCGGCTCACCAGATCGTGGTGTTGATGCCCGGCCCCTCGGTGAGCACTCCACCGCGGAGGTTGACTACGCGATCGACAAATCCGACCGCGTCCGGGTCGTGTGTGACGAGCACGCCGGGCACGCAGCGCTCGTGGCAGATGCCGCGCAGAAGCTCAAGGGTCTCGCGGGTGCGAGTGGAGTCGAGATTGCCGGTGGGCTCGTCCGCGAGCAGCAGGTTTGGTTTGCCCACAAGTGCGCGGGCGATCGCCACCCGCTGACGCTGGCCTATCGAGAGCTGCTCGGGGAGGTGGTCGAGTCGATCGCCGAGGCCGACACGCTCGAGCCACACGGTTGCCTTCTGGCGTGCTTCGTGCACCGTGTAGCCGAGCAGGGGTAGCTTGATGAGAGCGTTGTCGACCGCTGTGGCCGCGGGCATTAGGTGGAAGGACTGGAATACGAACCCGACGTCGCGTAGGCGGTAGGTGGCGCTCTCGCGGTCGGACATGGCGCCGACGTCACGTTCATCGAACAGGACGCTGCCGCTGTCGGGGGCAAGTAGCCCAGCAGCGAGCATCAGCAATGTGGTCTTGCCTGAGCCGCTTGGACCGTAGAGAGCGACGAACTCTCCGCCCTCGATCTTCAGCGAGATGCCGTCGATCGCGCGGACCGTCTCGCCGCGACTGGGATAGTGCTTGACGACGTTGCGCAGCTCAAAGCTCATCAGAGCCCATGCCCGTGATCTGTCTGAACTTTGGGGTGCGGGCTGCTAGGAAGCCGGATGCCAGCCGCGACCGTCCTTGCGGATCTTCTTTTCTTGCTCCAAGCTCGCAGTACGCGGTAGAGGTAGTTCTGCTTGATGCCCATCTTGGCGGCCAGCTCGGGGATCGCGATGCCGGGCTGCCCGGTCACGAGGGCAAGCGCTTGGGCGCCTCGCTGGCCGGTGCCCGTGCGCCGGCCCACTCGGCGCTTAGCAGCTGGCTTGGTGCTCGACTTCGTTGCGGTCTTGGTTGTTCTCCTGGCACCGGCCGTCTTGCTCTTGGAACCACGGGGACGGCCCGGCCCACGGCGCGTCGTGGCTGTGGGCCGCGCTGCCGGCGCGACGGCTCCGCTCTCGGAGGACCGAACATCGGCCAATACCTTCGCGGCGACCCCCAACTTGCTGTACTCGTCGATCAGCGGCCGGAGCTCAGCCAGCCGGTCATTTATCTCATGGCGCTTGGAATCAAGAAAATCAGCCACGGACTCTCCCTGTCTCTCGGATGGACGTAAGAACGTATACACGACACGGCAGCGCCGGTATTCGGATAGATCGGACAAGGCTGCTTTCAGCTCGGAGTCACACGAATGTCACGAGGAGATTCGGGTGACGCGGCCTGGCTCCAAAGAGGGGTAAGAAGCCATGCTCACGAACCGTACAGCCGTGCTGGTCTGTGGCGGTGGTCAGAAGGTGGACTGCATCGTGATGGTCGTGCCTTCTGGGCTCACAGTTATAACCTAGCGCCGCAGCGGAGACCTCCGCCGATGCCAACCACGGCCTCGCCCCAGGCTCTAGGGGAAGCGAAGGTCCGCCATGAGTTCGCGCCCCAAATCAACACTTCGTGCGGCTCGCCGTCAACCACGTCTGGCCCCGACAGCCGCACGATCCTACTGAGCCATTTCTCTGGGCGAGTCTTTCATCTCGGGCTCTCCCCGCACCGTCGCAGAGTGGCCTTGTACTCACTGTGCGTCACCGGGGCTCCAGCTCTCTTGAGGTCTTCGGTGGGTCTACTCCTCTGACCCGCCTCTGGCCGTGTTGCTTCGATGCCCGCGTGGGCAAGACACCCTGCCACCGCACCACTCCCCGCGATCCCTGTGCCTGTATCCGGGCGGGCGTTCCCACGTTTGCCCGTCAAGCGGGTTGCCGTACGCCCGCCGCTGTGTTCGATCTGCTCGATAGCGGCGGGCATACGTGTGGTCGAACCACGCACCGCATCCGTGGGATGCCCGGCGCTGTCACCGCATGTGCGTGGCGTTATGCGGTGATCGGACTTTTCCTCGACTCGCGACACACGACAGCACCAGCTTGACAGCGCGCATACCCCACCCTTCCCTTGAAGTGGCTAAGCCCGACACTCTGTGATGTTTGCTCGGGCTCCGAACGAGTGGTGCCCGGGGCGACTGAGCTATGTAGTCAGGACCGCAGAATTGAGGAGTCCAATTGCTCCTTCTGTTCCACGGCGCGGCGCAAGCTAGCACGAGCTGCAGCCGGCATGTAGCCACGACGCTCGCGGTCCCAATCGCTGCAACAGTTAATCCACCTACATAGATTTTGCGGGTGATACCTTGCAAGAGTCCTTGCAGATCGGTTCCAACGTTCGTAACTGGGAGCCCATCTACGGAGCTGACCAGCTTAGGTGCGCCGATCTTCCGTTGGGCATCCGGCTACGAACTCTGCTCGAGATCGATGTCACGGCGTTGTAACGTACGTATTGATTGTGGCCACCGGGCGCCTCGACCAGTCGAGCATCGCGACACGGCCCCGCCGTCTCCAGTCGCTGCACGGACTGGTAGACGGCGGGGTACCACCAAGGAAGAGAGACCATTTATCTCTCTCTGCGATCCACCGCTCGCGGAAAATAGCAGGAATCGCGCGACCCCTATCGGACTAAGCGGACGTGTTGGAATCCTGTGGGTTAAGCGTCACTGTGTTCCAACAGAAGTAACACTTATTCCACGGACATGGATTTACAGGTTCCGCGTGTTGCAGGCCACATTGCACCGCGCTGGAAGCTCGTGCAACAGGCGGCTGATCGGCCTACAGTTCACCCGCCGAAGGAGGACATGGACCGCCCCGTCAGGTAGGTAGGGGCGGCCCGGGTCCGATCTCGGTCGTAAAGTGGCGAGGCGCTTCATCCAATGACGTTCGGTCTCGCGCTGGTAGTACGGGGACCCGGAGGGTTCGACTTCGGGTCCCCACTCTTTTCGGCATCGTCCGCCCCGGCCTTGAGCCCCGGCCCCTCGTTCGCGCGACGCCCACACGGCGGGTCGCTAGAAAGCCCGCTGTTCGGGAATGCACGGCAGAGCCGAACGATATAATCAGCGTGAGGAGTTGCGAGACCCGGACGTCTTGGGTGCCGGATCTCGCTGAGGCACAGAATCTTGAATGGGCATTCAAGGACAAGTCAGAAACACACCGGACCAGTGCCGGCTCGGCTGGCGTGCCCATCTAGCGATCGTGACAAGGAGAGGCTCATGGAACGTAGCTTGGGGTTAACCACTGGCCGACTGCTGCTGGTGCTCGCCTGCTTGATGGGGCTTGTAGCGGCGGTCATCGGACTATCTGCGCAGGCGGCAGGTGCGAGGAGTCGTGGGGCGGCGCAAGAGGCGAGGACAGTCTCTCTGTCTGAGACAGCGCACATGGAGGCCAGCAACGAAGAAATCGACGGAGCGGAAATCTCCGAGCGCGGCCGAGCGACTGGCACCTACAACGTGCCGATCACGGCAGGCCTCACGATGCACCCAAAGTACGTGGCGGCGATCGTCAACATCTTCCTAAAGGGCGGCACGATCACCGCGATCGCCTCAGCGAACTTCACGTCCTCGGGCTCCACCATCTCTTTCCACGGAACGCTCAAGATCAGCCACGGAACCGGCACCTACAGACACGCGGCGGGAGAGCTTCAGATCCGGGGTGCGTTCAACCACCTGACCCTCAAGGCGTGGGCCGTGACCAGCGGCTCGAGTACCTACTAGCGCTCACACGGCGATCGAGAGACGTTATGAGCCTTGCTCGACTCCTAGCGGTCGCGCTCGTCAGTTACGCGTGCCTCGCAGGCGCAGCTAGCGCCACACCGTCGGTGCAGCTACACGTGGGGTTCGCACCCGACCGGCGGGACACGCCGACGACGATCGAGCTTTCGCTGCAAATCAGCGGCCCAGCCAACTCCATTCTCGCCCCGGTCACGAGCCTGGACTTGCGCCTGCCCGCGAAAATGGGCCTCGGCTCGAGCACACTCGGCGAGGCCACTTGTGAGCCGGCGGCGTTGGCTGACGCGGGACTGGCCGGCTGCTCGGCCAACGCTCGGATCGGATTTGGCAGCGCGAGCGCAGTCGTGCCCGTCGGCTCTCAACTCGTCCACGAGAACGCGTCGCTTGACGCGCTTGTCGGACCACCGGCCGAAGATCGCGTGGAAGTCCTCTTCTACGTCCGAGCGCTTGAACCCGTCTTCGGCGCCTTGATCCTTCCGAGCGTGCTGGAAGAAGACGCCGCTCCGTACGGACAAAGCCTCGACACCTCGGTTCCGCTCGTGGAAGCCTGGCCGGAAGGCCCCGATCTTGCGCTTGAGACCTTTTCGTCGAGTCTCGGCCCCAAGGGCCTGACCTACCACCGCGAGGTCGACGGCAGAAGCATCGCGTACGCCCCGACCGGGATCAGAATTCCTCGTCTCTGCCCCGCGGGCGGCTACCCGTTCGGGGCTCAGCTCACGTTCGCTGACGGCACACACGCCGCGGTCGCCTACCACGTCCCGTGCCGACGGGGCTAAGCGCAAGATGAGCCAGAGATGACCCAGCCCGGCCTCATCGTGAGGCGCAACCCGCGCAGTCTCCGAGGCTGCGAGCCTCGGCGGCGGTTCGGGCGCACCGCTCTGCTCTGCCTTACACGGCTTCTTCTCGGCGGAGCGCTGCTTGTGTGCACGTCAACGCTACCTGCCACACCCGCCGAGGGCAGCGAAGCCAAGCCGTTCGGTATCTCGGGCTTCACGATGCAAACCACCGAAGCTGGCTCGGCCAACGCGACAGTCAACGAACCGTACTTCTTCGATCAGGCCGCCGGCCACCCGGTCGCGCTGACCAGCAAGGTGGCGTTCGCGACCGAAGAAGTCGGCGCGAGCCACACGCTTGTACCGACGCGCGACCCGAAGGAAATCATCATCGACCTGCCGCCCGGTCTGCTCGCCGATCCCCAAGCCGTCCCGCACTGCCCGCCCGAGCAGGCCGAACGTTGCCCAACCGACACACAGGTCGGCGTTTTCGTGCTTCACGCGAGCAACACGGCGCTGCTCGGCCCGATCATTAACCTCACACCGAGCGGTAACGAGTCCGCAGAGCTGGGCCTGGAAACGCCGCTCGGGATGTTCTTACTGATGGGCCGCATCGTGCGGACTCCCGAGGGCTACACGAGCGCGATCGTCGCGAGCGGCCTTCCGACGCTCGGCATCACGAGCATGGAAATAACGCTGTGGGGAGTCCCGGCGGCGCCGGTGCATACCTCCCTGCGTGGAGTGTCCTGCATCGGAAGCCTCTCTGGGGGCGAATCGAACGTGGGGCAGGGCTGTCAGGAACCTGGGGTGCCCGACAGCGAAGAACCTGTGGCGTTCCTGACGACCCCGAGTAGTTGCTCCCGTGCGCTGACAGCGGTGGTGTGGGCCGATAGCTGGGAGGAACCAGACCACTACGTCAAGGCGCAGTCGACGCTTCCGGCGATGTCCTACTGCGAACGACTGCCGTTCACGCCAGAAATCAGCGTGCGGCCCGAAACGGTGGCGGCGGATCGGCCCGTCGGCATCAACGCGAGCATCCAGGTCCCCCAGCTCGGACCCGAGGCTGTAGTGCAGACACCGCCGTTGCACGCCGCGACCTTGACGCTACCGCTCGGAGTCGCGATCAACCCATCCGTAGCGGACGGCTTGCAGTCGTGCAACGCGACCGGACCCGCCGGTATCAACATCCCGACCGGGCTCTCAGCCAGAGGAGAACCGCTTGAACCTGGCGAACTCGGACCCGGAGAAGAACCAGGACCCAGCGGCGAAGCACAACTCGCGCCGGGCAACTGCCCCAAAGCGTCGATCGTGGGCAAGGTCGAAGCCAGCACACCGCTGCTGGCGCACCCGATCGAAGGCCGCGTGTATATGGCGACGCCGGGATGCGGCGGTGAAGGCCAGAAGGCGTGCACCGAACAGGACGCGGTGGACGGCAATCTCTACCGGCTCTACATCGAACTCGGCGGAAACACCCCACGAGACGAAGGGGTGCTCATCAAGATCGAAGCCGCGGTGACAGCGAACCCAGCCACGGGCCAGTTGACGGTTCGCATCAGCGACATGCCGCAGTTGCCGCTCAGCGAATTGAGCATCCAGTTGTACGGCGGCGAGCGTGGGTTGCTCGCCAACCCCACGACCTGCGGACCTGCGAGGAGCACGTCAGAGCTTGAACCGTGGAGCGCTCCGTTCACGCTGAACGCCGCCCCGTCCTCCTACTACGAAGTGACCGGCTGCACGAGCCCGCGACCATTCGATCCCGTGTTCCTCTCAGGGAGTCTCCACGTGGCGGCGGGAGTGTTTAGCCCGTTTACGCTCACGATCACACGCAAGGACAGCGAACAGAACCTCGCCGCGCTGCAGGTTCGTACGCCGCTCGGATTGTCAGCGATGCTCTCGAGTGTGCCGTTGTGCGCGGACCCGCAGGCGAGCGCGGGGGAATGCCCGGAAGCCTCGCGGGTAGGCGGCTCGGATGTAGCCGCAGGCGTGGGTTCCCTGCCGCTCTACATGCCAGGAAACGTGTACCTGACTGGACCCTATGACGGAGCCCCCTATGGCCTGGCGATCGTCACGGACGCAGTGGCCGGACCGCTGAATCTCGGCCGATTGGTCATCCGAGCGCGCATCGACATCGACCCACAGACCGCGGCGCTTGAGATCACAAGCGCCACGTTGCCACAGATCGTGCTCGGCGTCCCGCTGCACATACAGAGGATCAGTCTCGACCTCGACCGGCCCCGCTTCGTTGTCAATCCGACGGACTGCAACGAGCAGCAGATCACGGCGACGATCGCAGACGCGCAGGGCTCCATCGTGACCATGACCAATCCGTACGGGATCGCGGACTGCGCAAGCCTCGCTTTCAAGCCCAAGGTAGAGGCTTCCACGAGCGCACACACGAGCCTCGCGGGCGGCGCCAGCCTCGACGTGCGGCTGACGTTCCCCACGGGGGAACCGGGCACCGAGGCTAACCTCGCGCGGATCAAGGTAGCTCTCCCCAGACAACTCCCGACGAGGCTGACAAGCCTCCAGACCTCATGTCCAGAGAGCACCTTTGACGGCGACCCGTCAGCGTGCCCGCCAGCATCCGTCGTCGGCATCGCGAGAGCACGAACACCCGTGCTGCCAGGCGACCTGGCCGGACCGGTGTATCTCGTCGCGCACGGACGAAACAACCTGCCGAGCCCGATCGTCGTTTTGCAGTCCGAAGGCGTAGTGCTCGACCTGTCGGGCTCAACGACCATCGACAAGAGCGGGATCGGGATCGTCGCGTTCAACTCGGTGCCCGATGTGCCGATGGAAAGCCTCGAGCTGTTCCTGCCGACCGGTCCCCACTCGCTGTTGGCAGCCAACGCGAGCCTCTGCACCCCAGGCAAGATCCGCACCGTCAAGCGCCACATCACGCAGCGCGAGCACGGTCACACCCTTCATCGCACAATGGTCGTGCGCGAGCGCCTAGCCGCAACCCTCCCAATGAGAACCGAACTAGCCGCGCAGAACGGCACTATCCGCCATCAGGCCACACAGATCACCGTGAACGGATGCACCGCAAGCCAACTCGCGACGACCCGGCGCCCGCGTGCCGGCTCTTAGTCCGTGTACTACATGGCGTGTGGGATTGGTTGACCCCGTTTCGCGACTGGCGGTGCTAAAGGGTCGTGAGGGTTGTTCCTACTTATGACATCCATGAGGATGACTGGCTGCCGCTGGATAGCGACCCCGAGCTGGATCACCAGGATGGTCGAACAACGGGGGTGTTGGGAGAGCCGATATCCAGTGGAGAATTCGACCTGCAGGATCAGCCTGAGCTGCCATTGGATGACGATGCGCTGACAGTGGTGCTGCGCCCAGGAGAGCGTGTTCGGCGTCCGGACGGTTGAGAGCGCCGCGACTCACTGTGATTGCTCTGCTCGTCCTTGGGGCTGGTGTCTCGATCAGAGTGTTTAGGCGCCAGAGCGGCGAGAACATGTCCGTGGAGGAATCGTGAGACACGGAATAGCCGAGGCGAGAGCCAAAGCAGCGCGGAGGGCCGGCACCGTATCTAGTCCCGTTCGGCATCGGACCAACGACCCGTCGCGACATGAGCCTCGGAGATCGCACGGTCGCGCCCGTCCTCATCCGACGCAGCGGGATCGGTCGATCTGGAGAGCGAGCATCGATCGGCGGCACGTTCTGCCAATGCCACGCTCGCCGGACAATGGGGCCGTGAGCGCGGGTGGTGAGCCTCGTGTGGGGGATGTTCCGCCACCAGAGACTGGAGCGAGGTCGTCAGCGCCGTCTAGGAGACCGCCGTGTGTGCCGGGGACACTCGGATGCTGAGAGCTGTCGCTGGCACTCATGCGCGTCTCGTGCCTGGAGACCCGTCCTATCCCTACGGCCTGATAGTTGAGGACGGGCTGGATTCTGTTGCCGTTTTTTGCGCCCGGTGGTGCTATCAAGGTGTGGAGTCCAATCTTTGCTATTGATGCGATGGGTGCAGATGGGATGAGAGAGGTCAAGGATGCCGAACTCGCGAGGGCATGGGTCGAGTGCCGTTGGCAGGTGCTGGGCGCGATCACCCGCAGCTTTCCAACGGCTGGATCGCTCGCCGTTTGAGCGGTTCGCGCTCGCGGCTCGCGAAACAAGAGACGGATCAACCGCTCAGGCGGTCGCGGTCCGGCTCTCTGAAGGCAAGCGCCAGAAGCAGATCGTCGCCGAACTCGGGGTCGCACCGGGCACCGTCCACTTCCACGTCCGCAAACTCGGCGCGGTGGGCGTCGGCGTCTACGTCGGGCGCAAGGCGATCATCTGCACGCTCGGGCGATCAGGCGTTCGCAACGGCGAGCTGAGCGACATACGGATCGGACACCGACGCCTACACGACCTCACTAACGCCCGCCTGGACATCCCCGACTCCAAGACCGAGACCGGCATCAGGGTCGTGGAGATCAGCCCCTACCTCGCCGAAGTGCTCATCGCGCACATCGACCGGCTGCGCAAGGCCGGCAGAGACACCGAACCCGAGGCATACCCCTTCCCGAACGAACGCGGGAACCGGATGACCCGCAAGCGTGTCGGGGTAGTCGTCCACGAGGCCGCCGTTCTCGCCACCAAGAAGATGAGCTCAAGTGGGTCATGGCCCAAGTGGGCCACGCCGACTCCAAGATGACACTCGACATCTACAACCAACTACAGCAGCGCGTCAAGCGCGAGCACGGCACATCCTTCGACCGGCTCATCCGCGACGCCCGCGCCCAGCTCTACGGCGACAAGCAGGAGCCGCAGGCACTGCAGCCGCCAGCCGACGGGGATTTGGGCCGACGTTTGGGCCGACGCCACGAAAACGGCCCCAAAACCCGTCAACCACACCAGCGGCGGCGGGGTCAAAACCAGCAGATTAACAGGAGAAAAGGCGGTGCCCGGCGGCGCGACTCGGCCTCCGGGCATAGATGTTTTCAGTGGTGGGGCAACCAGCCCTGACCCGCTCGGATGAGCGTAGCAAAAAATGCCTGTTTGCTGGCATATTTGGGACGCCCCGGCAGTCGCCGCCGGGCGTGCGGTCCACTGAGATACCTGCGGATACGTGCGGATTCCGGCGGGTTGTGCCGCGATGCGGGGGTCGGCGGCACAAACCCCGAAGTCGGGTCTAGCGGCAATGCCGTTAAGTTAAGCGATAGCCGAGCTCAAGACTCCTGCTCCGCCAACAAGCGACAGCCGACGACCACGACGATCGGCTGCTCCCGTTCGTCCTTGACGACAGGCCGGAGCGAGGCTCGCGAGATGCTCGCAACCCATGCAAAGCGTCACGAGCGGGGGTCAAGTCCGGGTGTGCCTTGCGGCAGGTCTACGATCCGGTCCGCGTGCTGTGCCCCGGCGTGACGAGGCGCGTCTCGTATGCAAGAACGACCGCTTGGACGCGGTCGCGGACGCCGAGCTTCATCAGGATGCGTGTGACGTGTGTCTTGACGGTCGTCTCGCCGACGATCAGCTGTGTGGCGATCTCGGCGTTTGTCTTGCCGGTCGCTAGCAGCCGGAAGACCTCGAGCTCTCGGGGGGTGAGCTCGTCGAGTCCGGGGGTGGTGTCGATGGGGGCTCTCGAGGTGGCGAACTCCTCGATCAGACGGCGCGTGATGCTGGGTGAGAGGAGTGCGTCGCCATCTCCGACGGTGCGTATTGCGGCGGAGAGCTGGCGGGCGGGCACATCCTTGAGCAGGAACCCGCTCGCTCCGGCGCGCAGGGCATCGTAGACGTACTCGTCGAGATCGAAGGTCGTGAGGATCAGAACGCTCGGCGTGGGCTCGTTGCTCTGCGCGAGGATCCGGCGGGTGGCTTCGATGCCGTCGAGCTCGGGCATCCGGATGTCCATCAGCACGACGTCTGGGCGCAGCTCACGAGTCATGCTCACCGCGTCGGCGCCGTTGGCCGCCTCTCCGACGATCTCGATATCAGACTCGGCCGCGAGGATCATCCGAAAGCCGTCGCGGATCAGCTGCTGGTCGTCGGCGATCAAGACGCGCACGCTCACGGGAAGGCTCCTTGCAGGCGGCGCGGCATGTGGGCGATGAAATGCCAGCCGTCCTCGTCGAGGTTCTCGTCGTCGAGCGCGCCGTCGCACAGCGCAACGCGCTCACGCATCGCGTCGGTCGGCCACCCGTTCGGGCCCTCGCAGCGGCTGGCAGTGACTCGCAGCTCGACGTCTTCCGCACGGAATCGCAACTCGACTCCGACAGTGGGCTCGGGTTGGCGGCGAGCGCTCTCCAGGGCGTCCTCAAGGATCCGGTAGACCCCAAGGTTCACGCCGGCCGGCAACGTCCCGGGCTCACCGTCGACGCTCAGCTCGACATGCTGACCGCGCTCGCGCGCGCGCCGGATCAAGGTATAAACCTGAGCTATGCCGGGCTGCGGCTCAAGCTCCCCTCGATCATCGTTGTGTCGCAGCACTCCGAGGATGCGGCGCATGTCCGCGAGTGTACGGCGACCGGTGTCCTCGATCGCGCCCATCGCGGCGTCGGCCCGCGCCTGATCGTGGACGAGCATGCTTCGGGTGCCCTCGGCGTGAACTACCATCGCCGCGACGCGGCGCGCGATGATCGCGTGCAGTTCGCTCGCTATCCGCGAGCGCTCGCCGGCGATCGCCAGCCGCGCACGATCCTCTTGCTCGGCCGCCAGCCGCACAAACGTGGCTTGCAGTTCCGCCGCCAGCGACCGGTGCGCACGGATCGCCCGGCCGGCGGCCCACGCGGCGCTCACCGTGAAGCCCGCGCCGACGAGGTTGCCGACCGGCTGATGCTGCGCGATCAGGTCGCTGATCGCCGCGCTCGCAAGCAGGAACGCGAGTCCGAACACGGCCTCGCGGCGGGCCTGCCATGCAGCGACCGTGTATGCCGGCACGAGCAGAAAATACGCCGCCAGCAGTGGCGAATGGTCCAGCGGGGTTAGCGACGCGTTCGTCACCGCCGCGAGCGCCCCAACGACGAGGAGGAACCCCCAAGGTGAGCGACGACGCCAGAGCGCTGCCAGCGCGATTGCGGCAATAACGAGCATGTTGAGGCTGAGTGGCCCGTGGCGGTGGCCCCCGGCCAGTACCCCGATCTCAAGCACGACGAGTACAACCCCCGCACACACCGGCTCAAGCCAGCGCCAAGGCACGCCGGCCGCGACTATCAGACGCTCTCGTGCAGCCGGTGTGAGCAGAATCTGGGGCGCGGGCGCGCCGCCGTCGAGCGGGATTCGCGCGTGAACCTCGAAGCCGCTGGAATCGGTACGTCGCCCGGCACGCAGCTCGCCGCCATACAACCTCACGCGCTCGCTCATTCCGATCAGCCCGTGCCCGGGTTCGCGGCTGTCGTCACGGCCGGGGGCCGGTGCGTGTCCGTCATCGGATACTTCGAGCTCGACACAGCGAGCGTCGACACTCACGTTTACACAGGCGCGCGCGGCACCGGCATGCTTGATCGCGTTCGTCAGCGCCTCCTGCACGATGCGGTAGGCGACGAGATCAAGCCCCGGGGAGAGCGCCTCCAGCTGACCGTCGACGTGTACCTGTACCGGTAGTCCGGCGGCGCGAGCGCGCTCCACGAGCGCGTCCAGCTGCGAGAGCCCCGGTGCAGCTGAGGCCGCGAGCGGCTCGCTGCCGCGGTGGAGCACGCCGACGATGCGCCGCAGCTCGACCAGCGCGTCGCGGCCCGCGTTCTCGACGACACCCAACGCTGCCTGAGCCCGCTCACGGTCGCTTCTCGCCACCCCGCGCGCACCGCTGGTCTGGAGCACCATCACACTGACGTTGTGTGCGATCACGTCGTGGAGCTCGCGTGCCATCCGATTTCGCTCCTCGGCCGCCGCAAGACGCGCGCGGTCCTCTTGCGCGTGCGCCAGCCGCGCCGTTCTCGCCTCAAGCTCGCGCGTGAGCGCCCTGCGGTTCTCAAGTGTCCGCCCGACGGCGAACGGCAGACCGCCCAACAGCGCCCACGATCCGAGCACCGCGCCGACTGACCCGTGGGGCTGCTGGTAGGTGATCACGACGACTCCTGCCAGCCAGTAGCCGAACACAGCCACCGAGCCGAGCGTGCGCTCGCGACCCTTCGTGCGACGGCCGAGCAGATAGAAGTTCAAAGCGATCACTGCCACCTCGAACGCACCGCCACCGGTGTAGCCGCTCGCAAGCTGGAATCCCATAAAGGCGCTGACCGCGATGACCGTAGTCACCCATGGGTTCGATCGGCGCCAAGCGACGCTGCCCGTGAGCACCACGAGTGACACGATCGCCACCGCGTGCAGCCCTCGGTGGGACTGCGAGGAGGCGTCCGCAATCGCGCCAGCAGTGAGCAGCACGGCCAGCGCCAAGTCGGCCACCCGCAGATCGATCGTTCGTTTCCGCGCTATCAGCGCGCGTTCAGTACCCACACGCGCACGCTAGCGCCACGACCAGGACGGCGCATCCCACCTGATGAGGACTCGGGTCCTACCTCAGGACGACCCGGCACGCGTCAAATCGTCGCCTGGGCCACACGGAGTCCTACCTGCGGCCGACGACAGCAGTGCCGGGCGCTGAAACGCTTGTGCCAACCAATCAGGAGGCCGGTATGTCGAGGACCGTAGATTCATTGTCAGCTCTTAGTCGCCGCAGCTGGATCGGCTTGGTGGCATTCGAGGTTGTCCTGTTTGCGCTCGCAAACCTCACCGCCAAGAACAGCAGCCACCCCGGCACCGTGAGCAACGTCTTCTTCGTCGCGTTCGTGATCGGAGCTGTGCTGCTCATCACCCTCGCGGTCATCAGGGTGGCCAAGTCACGCCGCCGACCGGCGCGCTGACCCGCGCCCCACGTCCACCCTTCACAAGAGCAAAGGAGAACGCCATGAAGAGCCGCGTCAGCCCAATTGCCGGAGTAGCGACCTTCGCCGCCGGTGTGGTATCGATTCTCATCGCGATGACCGCGGTCACCAGCGCGGCTAGCCCAGCCCTGCCAACGCTTACACTCGCTCTAAACGGAAGGTCAGTCACCGTCGGGGGCCAACTGCAGTCCGGCGCCGTGAACGTCGTCTCGACCGTAAGCGCGGGCCACACCGAGCCGGTACTGATTCGCCTCAACGCCGGGGTACCGTTCTCCTCGTTCTCGCAGGCGGCCGCCGCGATCAACGCCCACCAAGGAGATCTCAACTACCTCGGCCCGTACGGCTCGATCGTCTTCGACGTCAGTGCCGACAAGGGAACCAACACCACGCAGACGACACTGCAGCCAGGCAACTACCTAGCGGTCGACCTCAGCTCTACCAGCCCCGACCCGCCACACGCCGCGTTCGTAGTCGGCCAAGCGCCGTACCCTGTCTCGCTTCCCAAACCGGGCGCGACGATCACAGCGATCGACTTCGGCTTCCGAGGCCCCGGCAAGCTCCACGACGGTGAACTCGTACGGTTCCAGAACAGCGGCTTCCTTGTGCACCAGATCCAAGGGATCGGCGTCAAGAACGCCAACGTCGCCAAGCAGCTAACGATCCTGCTGCGCGCCGCCAAGGACAAGCAGGCCCCGAAGCTCGGGACCAGCTTCCCCGAGTTCGCGGGTCCACTCTCGCCGGGCGGAGTCCAGCAGGAGCTCATCAACGAGCCGCCAGGAACCTACGTCCTCGCGTGCATCATGCGCACCCAGGACGGCCGCGAGCACACCCAGCTCGGGATGGAGCGCACGATCCAGATCGCCAGGTAACAACTTCGTTCTGGTTCGGTCCGCGCACGGTGATCACCCAGCGACGTTGGCGCCGTGCGAGGCACTCCCCTTCAGGGGTGTGTCCCTGCCGGCGAAGTAGATCGTGCCTTCCGTCTGTGCGACCAGTTGCAGGTAGTTGGCTGCTTGACCCGCCCGCGCATGGGAGTAGGCGCCCAGGATCCAGGACGTCGCTATGAACTTTCACCCTACTGGCGATGGCGTCAGCGCGGCGCCGCTTCGACGCTGTACAGGAGTCAAGGTCGGCGTAGGCGCTCGTGTTGCTGTCCTGCTCCGCCGCGTTCGGAAAGTCACCCCCGAAAGAGGTCTCCGTTACTGACTTCCCATCGTGCACGACTATGCGCCACATGTGAATGTCGGCCTCATATCCTCTGACGACGATCCATCCACGCACGGCGTCGTCTGTGTGGTTGCTGCCGCGCGGAAGGTCGGGCGACGGGCCGTCGTCGGTGTATCGCGCAGCAGCCGCACCGCGTCGTGAGTCAGCAGGCCACCGAGAATCACGTCCGGGCTACACAGGTCGTTCCCGTCGAGCCCGTCGATCCACTCGGAACCAACGACGACGGTCAGCGGTTTGAGCGCAGGTGCTGGCGAGAAGGGTGTCGGCGCTCTGTCCTGTGGTAGCGGCCCGCGCTGCGCCCGCGGCCCCTCTGGTGGCGTGAACCGAAGCACCAGACGCCTTCGTGCTGTCAGGGCGCTTGTCTGGGATCGTCGGGCAACTCGCCCACGAACGCTGCATCGGCCGTCCGCCCACGATACCGCCCCCAGCTCAGCGTTTTGCACACCTCTGACGGCGATTCTGGGGCTGGTCGGTGGTTGAGCACAGGCCCGACTCTAACCGAATCTAAGAACTCTAACGCTCTCTAACGGAGTCGGGTAGGCTGTTGTCGGATGAAGAACCCCTTCCACGCGAGCTTCGGTGTCAGCCCGCCGCTGCTGGTCGGCCGCGACGAGCTGCTCGAGGACTTCGTAGACGCACTTGAGGATGGCCCGGGGTCCGCGGGCCGCGCGACTCTCTACACTGGCGCTCGCGGTACGGGCAAGACGGTGATGCTCAACGCGGTCGAGGATCGAGCACGCGAGCGCGGCTGGCTGATCGTCAGCGAGACCGCGACCCCTGGCTTCGTCTCTCGCATGACCCAGCAGCACCTCCCGCGGCTACTGCGCGACTTCGACCCCAAGGCGGTACAGCGCCGCGTGAGCGGCGTGAGCGCTCCGCTGAATATCGGCTCGCTTACCTGGAGCACGATCGAGGCGCACGTCGTCCAAGCAGATCTGCGTAACCAGCTCGAGATGCTCACCGACCTGCTGGCCGAGCAGAGCACCGGCGTCCTGATCACGCTTGACGAGATCCACCAAAACCAGATCGAAGAGCTACGCGAGCTAGCCACCGTCGTGCAGCATGCGTTCCGCGAAAATCGCGAGCTAGCGTTCGTCGGTGCTGGCCTGGCTGCCAGCGTCAGCGACGTCGTCAACGACGATGTTCTCACCTTCTTGCGCCGCGCTGAACGGCACATCCTGGGCTCAGTAGCGCGCGCCGATGTCGAACGCGCCCTCCGTGAACCGATCCAGATAGCCGGCCGCAGCATCGGCGAGCAGGCCCTGCAGATCATGGTCGACGGAGCCCGTGGCTACCCCTTCCTGCTGCAGCTAGTCGGCACCCAGGTGTGGCGGATGAACCCGAGCGCACCGGAGATCACGATCGAGGACGCCACCCGTGGGGTCGCCCGTGCGCGCCGCCGACTGGGTGCGCTCATCCACGAGCCGGCGCTGAGCGTCGCGTCAGACATCGGTAAGTCATTTCTGCTCGCGATGGCCCAGGATGACGGCCCGTCCAAGATGGCCGATATCCAGCAGCGCCTCGGTGTCGACGTGAACTACGCGAGCCAGTACCGGCTGCGGCTGATCGCAGCCGAGCTGATCTACCCCACCCGTCGCGGCTACGTCGACTTCGACCTGCCCTACCTACGCGAGTACCTTCGCCAACACTCGGCCATCGACGCATGATCGGAGCCGCGAAACAGTGAGAGAGTCCGGCCAGGCACGTCACCTAGCGAAGCGAAGAGCGCCACAGGCAGAAGGTCTCACCGCAGGAAGCCGCCGAGGTATGCGGCTAGAGAAGTTTATCGAGATCGCGTAAACCTCGTAAAACTCCGTACAACTCGGTACAAGCAACGGCTTCACCCTATAGACCAGCAGCGACCATGCTTCACAACCTACTCGTGGCGTAGGCGTGTGCGTGTGATCGCGCCCAGCTCCGCGCCCGATGATTTGCTCGATCCGCTCGAAGATATCGTTCTCGCCGCTGTGGCCTGCGGCGGCGGCGCGCAGTCCGCCGCCGCCCGCATCGTAAATGAGCCTCAAGCGCCGAACGTGTGACGTCTGAGACGGTGACGCCGCGGCAACCGACGCCGGACGACCTGCATTCGCATGGTCAGAATGAAGGGAACACGATTCCGACTCTTGTTGTCTTTAGTTCGAGTTCGCCATGAGTTCGGTTCTCGATGTAGATACCGCATAGGTAAGCCACTTGCTGCCCGGGCAGGCTGCTCGTGAGGCTTCTAGAAACGCGCCGGCGCCCGCGGAACAGGCACTATTGTCAAGAGTTTGTGCCGACGTTTGTGCCGCCGACGGCGCTCGCCGACCTAACGGAGATGACGCGCACTATCTCAAAGCACGTCCATTTGCAGCGCTTTTCTGATGGCGAGACCCGGACTCGAACCCGGGACACCACGATTTTCAGTCGAGTGCTCTACCAGCTGAGCTATCTCGCCGCGACCCCCGATCCTACCGGCTCCCTTAAAGCAGCCGTCAGCTTACGCCTTGGAATTCCTCCACCAGGGCAGCGTAAGTGCGCCTCAGCCCGTCGCCGATCTCAACCGACGATCGCCAACCAAGCTCGCGCGCGGTATGGCCAGTATCAAGACAACTGCGCTTGAGCTCGCCCGGACGAAGATCGGCCAACTCTGGCTCGATGTCCGAGCCGGCGGCCTGCTTGAGCACATTCCACAGTGTCGCGACGTCCGTCTCTACGCCGGTGGCGACGTTGAACGTGCCCGAGGTACCGTTAGCGGCAATCAGCGCCGCGACGACGTCGCCCACGTACACGTAGTCGCGCGTGGGCTTCCCGTGGCCGAACATCTTCGGAGTCTTGCCCGTGTGGAGATGGTCGGAGAAGATCGCCACCACGCCGGCCTCACCGTGCGGGCTCTGGCGCGGGCCGTAGACGTTTCCAAGGCGACAAACCGCATGGGGCACGCCCGAGGAGAGCGACCAGGTTTTGACATATGCCTCGGCCGCCCACTTCGATGCGCCGTAGGGAGCGAGCGGGGCCGGGATGCGTTCCTCAGCGGTGGGCAGCGGTGCATCGTCTCCGTACAGTGCCCCACCGGTGGAGGTAAAGGAGAGCGACGCGCCGAGCTTGGTCGCGGCATCGACGACGTTGAGCGTGCCGAGCACGTTAACGGCGCAGTCGCGTCCCGGATCGGCCACCGACGCGGTGACCGACGCTTGCGCAGCGAGGTGGTAAACAGCGCTGGGTTGCACCTGCTCGAACACGCGGTCGAGGGCGGCGCGATCGACAATGTCGAGCTCACACAGACGAGCACCCGCGGGCACCTTGGCGGCCTTGCCTGAAGATAGGTCGTCGATGACCGTGACCTCGTTGCCGGCCGCGAGCAGGGCGTCGACGAGATGCGAGCCAATGAAGCCGGCGCCGCCGGTGACTATCGAATGATTGGACATGCGCCGGAAATCTATCGGCGCGAGCGCGCCGGCGACTTTAGCCACGCATCACAGCTTGGCCAAGGCGGGTCATACACTCAGCCACGGGCGAGCATATAGCGGTTCATCGTGGCCATCACCCTGCGAGTTATGGCATCCGCGCGCTGCTCCGTGTCGAGGTCGATCTCACCGCTCTCGCGCAGTTGCTCGATGCGGTGCATGGCAGGGGCGACGACCTCGGCCTGCAAGGTGGCAGGATCAATGCCGTCCTCGATCGCTTGCGCGATCGCCTCCTCGGCGAGCTCTGCATCGCCCAGTCGCATCGCGTCAGTGTAGATCTCCAGGGCCCCTGCGAGTAGCGAACGGGGGTCTGAGCGCTCGCGTGTGCGTGCGTCGGCGCCCGAGCTGTCAAGCACCTCCATGAACTTGTGCAGTAGCACCGGATCGAAATGGCGGTTGGCCTGGTCGAGCATCATCTCGACCGCCTTCTCCACCGAGAACGCGGCGCGGTAGACGCGGTGGCTCGTGAGCGCGTCGAAGACATCGGCGATCGCCACGATGCGGCCCTCGATCGGGATGCTCTCCGCCGCCATGCCGCGCGGGTAGCCGCCTCCGTCCCAACGCTCGTGGTGGCTGAGCGCGATGGTCGCGCCCATGTCGAGGATCGAGGAGGAGGAGCCGCGCAGCAGCCGGTGGCCCTCCTCGGCGTGGGTCTCGACAATCGTGCGCTCCTCGGCGGTGAGCGCTCCGGGCTTCAGCAGGATGGCGTCGGGGATCGCGACCTTGCCGACATCGTGCAGGGGCGCCGCGTGACCGATGCGCCGGCAGAACTCAGGGCTCATCCCGGCCGCTTCGGCGAGTAGAGTCGAGAAGCGCCCGATGCGCTCGATGTGGGCGCCGGTGTCCTCGTCCCTGAACTCGACCGCCATCGACAGGCGCCGGACCGTCTCGGCCTGCGCGATCTCGAGCTCTGAGAGCGCGCGGCGCAGGTCGTCGTTGCGCTCGTCCACCTCCAGTTGCAGCGCCTTGCGTCGATCTTCGCCGAGCAGCCAGCCCGACAGGCCCGCCGCGGCGACGAGCAGCAGCGCGCCGAGCACGGTCAGCACTGGGCCGCCCACGAGCAGCACCACGATCGCAGCGCCCACGAGCAGCACCATCAGCGGGCCCCGCTGCCACGGGGGGCGACGCTGTGGACGGCGAAGCTCGGGGACCGCGGCACCGGGGACCTCGGGGTGCGCGGGCTCACCCACAGAGCCACCCAGCAGTGTTCGCAACTTGTTCGGCTGGGGGCCGTGGTCGACGGTGTCCGCCGGTGGCGAATCGTTTGTTGTGAGGCCGTGCGTCAGTGCCGCCCGACCTGGGGCGGTCCGTTGCAAGCCAACCTTTGTGACGCCTCGCACGAAAAGCACTCCATTCTTCCGCTAGTCGTCTATTCGACCGCAAATGCCGTCCGCTTGAGTTACCCGCAAACGAGCCACGCGAATCAGCGCGAATGTTCGGCTTTGCGGCAGAATCTAGAGCTCAGACGTTGAGCGCGACGTACTTCGTCTCCAGGTACTCGCCGATACCCTCGAAACCGCCCTCACGACCGAAACCCGACTGCTTGACGCCCCCAAAGGGAGCGGCTGGGTTGGAGACGATTCCCTGGTTGACCCCCACCATGCCAGCCTCGATCGCCTCGGACACACGGAGTGTGCGAGCCAGGTCGCGCGTATAGAGGTACGCGACGAGCCCATACTCGGTGGCATTGGCAGCACTTATCGCCTGCTCCTCTGTGGAGAAGGCGCTGATGGGAGCAACGGGCCCAAACACCTCCTCGCTCAGAATCCGTGCGCCAGCGGGAACCCCGGCGAGCACGGTCGGCGTGAAGAAATAGCCCGGGTAAGCATGCCCCGACAATCGCTCGCCGCCTATGAGCAGCTTGGAGCCGCGGCTGACCGCGTCCTCCACAAGCTCAGCCACGATGTCACGCTGACGATCATCGATCAGCGGCCCGATGTCCACTCCCGGCTCAGTGCCACGACCGAGCTTGAGCGCCGCCATACGCTCGGCCATGCGCTTTGCGAACTCGTCGGCGATCGACTCGTGAATGTGGAAGCGGTTGGCGGCAGTGCACGCCTCGCCAACGTTGCGCAGCTTCGCGGTGAGGGCGCCCTCTACGGCGGCCTCGAGATCAGCGTCCTCGAACACGATGAAGGGGGCGTTGCCGCCAAGCTCCATCGACACGCGCAGCACCTGCTCGGCGGACTGCGCGATCAGCGTGCGCCCGACCTCCGTGGAGCCGGTGAACGAGAGCTTGCGCGTGCGCGGGTCTTTCAAGAGCGGCTCGATCACCTCGCCCGAGTGCTTGGCGGTGATCACATTGAGCACCCCGGCGGGAAGACCAGCCTCGGCGAGTAGGCGGGCAAGGGCGAGCATCGACAGCGGCGTTTGCTGTGCGGGCTTGACCACCATCGTGCAACCGGCGGCTATCGCCGGGGCGATCTTGCGCGTGCCCATCGCCGTGGGGAAGTTCCACGGCGTCACGAATACGCACGGGCCGACAGGCTGGCGCATCGTGAGGATGCGCCCAGCGCCGGTGGTATTGGTCATGTAGCGCCCGTGAATACGCACGGCCTCCTCGGAGAACCAACGCAGGAACTCGGCGGCGTAGGTGATCTCCGCCTTGGATTCGCCGAGCGCCTTGCCCATCTCGAGCGTCATCACAAGCGCAAGCTCGTCGGCGCGGGCCAGCAGCAGCTCATAGGCGCGACGCAATATCTCGCCGCGCTCACGCGGCGCGGTGGCGGCCCACGCGGCCTGCGCATCGGCGGCCGCGCCAAGCGCCGCAAGCGCATCGGCGGGAGTTGCATCGGCGACCTCGATAAGTGACTTTCCGGTCGCTGGGTCCTCGACGGCGAGCGTGCCGCCACCCGAGGCCGCGCGCCACTCGCCGCCGATGAAGAGGTCGGTCGGCACTCGCTCCAGCGCCGCTCGCTCCTCAGCGTCAGTCACATGCGACTGGCCGGTCACGCGCGCATCCCTCGAAGGCCCGCTTGACGAGGCGCTAGGCGATACGGGGAGCTGTGGTGCGGAGGGGTCATAGGTGCCAGTCAACGTGCGCGGCTCAAGCGCGCAGTCGATTCGTCCGAATCAAAGCTCATGCAATTCCTCGTGCCAATTCCTCGCCGCGAGACCGTCAGCGGCTGAGCCGGGTACGCAACTCTGAGCACGGATGCTCGTCACCAGATCAACCTACCATCGCTTTTATGCCCTGCTGAGGCGCACGTCAATCGTGGCGTCGGTGCTTACGCTGCTCGCTGGCGTGCCTTCTGGGGCACAAGCGACCGTGGCGCGTACGTCTGAGCTCGTGATCGACGGCGCGGGCGACGGCCACGGTGTGGGCATGAGCCAGGATGGGGCCCTCGGATATGCCGAACACGGCTGGACGTACACGGCGATCCTCGGCCATTACTACACCGGAACCGCGATCGGGCAGGCGCCGACGAACACGGTGGTGAAGGTGCTCGTCGGCTCGCAAGTCAAGAGCATCCCGCTCGAAACGTATGTGCGCGGGGTCGTGTCCGCGGAGGTGTCCGCGAGCTGGCCGATGGCGGCGCTCGAGGCACAGGCGGTGGCCAGCCGTACATTCGCACTCACCGCGCACGCGGGGGGCTCCAAGTTCGACGTGTACTCCGACGACCGCTCGCAGGTGTACCTCGGCAAGGCGGCGGAAACATCGCGCACGAACACGGCCGTGGCGGCGACCGCCGGCCAGATCGTCACCTACGCCGGGCAGCCCGCGATCACCTACTTCTTCGCCAGCTCCGGCGGGCAGACGGAGAGCGTCCAGAACGCCTTTCCGGGCTCCACCGCGGAGCCGTGGCTCGTGAGCGTGGCGGACCCCTACGAAGCTGGACCGCTGCGCCGCTGGACACAGACGATGAGCTTTGTCTCAGCGGCGTCGCGCCTACGGGGCCTCGTGAAGGGATCCCTCACGGGCATCGAGGTGCTGAAGCGCGGCAGCTCGCCGCGGATCGTCTCGGCGGAGGTGCTCGGCTCCAAGGGGAACTCGCTCGTGAGCGGGCCGGAACTGGAGGCCCGGCTCGGCCTGTATTCGACCTGGGCGTACTTCAGCGTGGAGAGCTCACACGGCCTGCGTCCCGAGCCGGACACGAGCGGGCAGACGGGCGCCGCGCCCACGCCAACGGCCCAGCCAGCGAAGGTAGGCGGGACGGGCGGGGCCGCCGCCGCAGCAGGCGCCGCGAGCTCACCGTCTACCCGGCCAGCCAGGGTGGACGGTGAGGGCGGCGTCTCCGCCGGGTAGGCCTATCCCTTGCATGGGTAGTGCCTTCATTCGGGAGCAGTCGCCATTCGGTGAGCAGCGGCTAGCGCGATCAAGGCTTTACCCTCCCCGACAGTGGAAGCTCCGCTACTGATCGCCGACGTGCCGTGGCTGCTGTATCGAGCATTCTTCGCGCTGCCCAAATCGATCAAGGGCGCCGACGGGAAACCGGTGAACGCGCTGCTCGGCACGGTCAACGCGCTGCTGTCGGCGATCGAGGCGAGGCCACCGCGCGCGGTGGCGGCCTGCTTCGGAGCCGAGGAGGCACGCTATCGCGTGCAGGCCTATCCCCCCTATCACGCCCATCGCGACCCGATGCCGCCAGAGTTGGCCGAGCAATGGACGCGTGCGCCCGCGCTGCTGGCAAGCTTCGGTTGGACGATCGCAGACGCGCAGGACCTCGAGGCTGACGACGCGATGGGCTCGCTTGCGCTGGCGGAGACACAGGCGGACGGGCAGGCGCTGCTGCTCACCGCAGACCGCGACCTCTACCAGGCGGTGGGCGCGCGGGCGGCCGTGTTGGAGATGGGCAAGGGTGGGACCTTCGCCGAGCTCGGACCCGCGCAGGTGCTTGCCCGCTACTCGATTGAGCCACAGCTGGTGCCAGACTTCATCGCCCTACGCGGCGACCCCTCTGACGGCTTGCCCGGGGCTCCCGGGATCGGGGCGAAGACGGCGGCGGCGCTATTGCGGACGCACGACTCGCTAGAGGCACTTCTGGATGAAGCCGAGCGCCAATGCGCGAACGCCGGCATCGGCAAGTTGCGACCGCGGGTCGCGAGTGCCCTGCACGAGAACGCGGAGCTATTGCGCACATTCAAGCGCGTGGCCACACTCGTAGAGCTCGACATAGAACGTCCAGCCGACGCGCCAACCGACTTCGCGCGCGGCGCCGCGATGGCGCAGAAGATGGGCATGGCACAGCTCGCCAAGCGCCTCGAAGGATTGGCAAGCACGGACGTATAGAGGTGGGCGGTCGAAGAGGTGTGCGGTCGAAGAGGTCTACGGGTCGAAGAGGTGTGCGAGTCAAGCGCCCGAGGACGCGACGAACACCGGCGGGAAGCGGCATGTCGAGCGTCGCGAGAGACAGGCCCTACGGCGTGAACTTCACGGTGATGACATCGCCGTCCTGCATCGCGTAGTCGCGGCCCTCCAAGCGCAGGGTGCCGCGATCGCGCGCTCCGGAATAGCCGCCGGCGTCTACCAGCTCGCGCCAACCGACGACTTCGGCGCGCACGAAGCCCTTCTGAATGTCACTGTGGATCTGGCCCGCGGCGTGCCAGGCGGTGAGCCCGTCGCGCAGGTGCCACGACTGGGCCGGCTTGGCCTCGCCGGCGGTGAAGAAGGCAATCAGGTGCAGCAGCGAGAAGGCCCCGCGCACGATCCGCTGCAGGCTCGATTCCGAGACGCCGAGCTCGGCGCGCATCAGAGCCGCTTCCTCTTCCTCCAGCTCCGCCAGCTCGGACTCGATCCGCGAGCTGACCGCCACCACGCCCGCACCCTCGACCGCCGCATGCTCGGCTACCGCCGCGGGCACCTCCTCTGAGCCCTCGTCGACGTTGGCCACGAACAGCACGGGCTTCGCGGTCAGCGCGCCCAGGTCGCGCAGAGCGTGCGGCGCATCCTCGGGCGCGGGCACGCCACGCGCCGGACGGCCGGACTGCAGCTCGCCGATCACCTCGCGCAACCATGCCTCCTCTGCGATCGCGACCCGGTCGCCGCCCTTGGCCTGCTTGGCGACGCGATCGACGCGCCGCTCGGCCTGCTCGAGGTCGGCGAGTACGAGCTCGGTCTCGATCGTCTCGATGTCAGCAAGCGGATCGACGCGCCCCTCGGGGTGGATCACGTTGTCGTCGGTGTGAGCGCGGACCACGTGCACGATGGCATCCGTCTCGCGGATATTGGCGAGGAAGCGGTTGCCGAGCCCTTCGCCTTTGTGGGCGCCGGCGACGAGGCCGGCGATGTCGTGGAAGTCGATCGTGTCCCACACGATCTCCGAGGCACCCACCGTGCTCGACACCTCAACGAGTCGCTGGTCGAGCACGGGCACGACCGCCACGTTGGGCTCGATCGTGGTGAAGGGATAGTTGGCAGCCTCAACGCCTGCCTTCGTGAGTGCGTTGAAGAGCGAGGACTTGCCCGCGTTCGGCAGGCCGACGATGCCGATGCGCGTGCTCACAACGCAGCTGCCCCGTCCAACGTGATCGCGCCATTGGACGTCCCTGTGGGCAACGCGCCTCGCGTGCACGCCGCGACCGTCGCATCCGATGCGTCCGCCCGCGGCGTGCACGCCGCCGCAACCGCCGTGCCGAGCAGCGCACCAGCCAGCACATCGGAGGGGTAGTGCACACCGAGGTACAACCGGGAAAGCGCCAAGCCGCCCGCGAGCGCGTAGAGCGGCCTTGCCGGAAAACCGGCGCGGCTATAGGCAAGCGCCGCCGCGAACGAAGTCGAGGAGTGTGCGCTCGGAAAGCTGAAGCGCGTGGGCGTGCTCGTCAGCGCCGGAAGTCCCGGCAGCTGCGGCCGCACCCGCCGCACGGCCAGCTTCAGCGCAGTATTGAGCCCATAAGTGCCGGCTACGACACTGGTCGCCCGTATCCAGCGCGAGCGACGCGTGCCTGTCCGGAGCAGCGACTCTGCCGCTCCCAGTACGAGCCAGATACCGGCGTGCTCGCCGAGCAGCGAGAAGCGCGCCACTTTCCGCTCAACCGCGGGCGTGTGTCCCTGGGTGCGCGCGACCCACAGCAGTTGTTGGTCAAGTGAGATGTCAATCAGTCCTAGACGGTCGAGGGGCCAAGCAAGAAAAGGACGCACCGACCGCAGTGTGCCCTCAGCACATAAGGAAGGGAGGACGCAACCGATCGTCGATCGACGGGATCGCCGATCGGCCAGCGCCGCCCATCGGCCGTCTACGCGCCAAAGCCAACGCGCTGGTCGCCATCCTCCACGCGGACATAGACGACCTGACCGAGGTACAGCCGCACGGGCCCTTCCTCAGTCCCGAACTCGTGCCAGCCGCCGTCCCCGAGCGCCTTGTATAGCGCCTCCAGCTGCTCGTCGGTGACGCGCAGCGAGAGCACCTGGCCGCCTTGAAATCCGACGCTCACGCGCTTGTGCTGATGAGCCATCAGTGAGCCTCCACGGGTTGAACGAGCTCGGTAAGCACCCTGGCGGTGCCCTTCGGCTCTAGGAACGCCACCAGCGCGCCCCGGATGCCCACGCGCGGGGCCTTATCGATCAGGGGCTGACCCGCATCTCGCAGCGCCGCCAGGGTCGCCTCGATATCCGACACCTGGTAGGCCACGTGGTGCAAACCCGGCCCGCGCTTGGCAAGGAACTTGCCGACGGGAGTGTCGGGTCCGAGTGGCGCAAGCAGCTCGACGTGGTTCTCTCCCACGTCCAGCAGTACTGCCTCAACGCCCTGCTCCTCGACAACCTCGCGGTGGGCTACCTCCATGTGAAAGGCGTCGCGGTAGAGCGCCAGCGAGGCGTCGATCTCCTCGACGGCCACGCCAATGTGGTCGATCCGGTTGAACACGTCCCGCAGTCTAGTGTCTCGACCCGAAAAGTCTGTTGGGCTCGGTGAGCGGCTTGCTCGACCCTAGGAGTCCTCGGGCACGGCGACAGACGGATCCGCGGGCACTGCGGCTGCCACCACCCGCAGTCCCACTCCCGGCCTGCGTTCGAGGCGCGGCACCCCAGACATCACGCGCTCTATAGCCTCACGATCGAGCACCTCGTTCTTCAGCAGCTCACCGGCAAGCGCGTCGAGCTGAGCGCGATGGCTGAGGATCATCCGCCGCGCCGCCCTGCGCGCCTCCTCGATCAGCTCGCGGCGCTCCTCGTCGCGTAGGCGCAGCGTCGTCTCCGACAAGCGCACATCGCCGTCGGGCGAGCGACCGACGCCGGCGCTACCCATCGCGTAGTCGTGGACCATCGAGTGGGCGATGTCCGCCACGCGCTTGAGATCGTCGGAGGCACCTGTGGTGATCGCGCCAAAGACGATCTGCTCCGCCACGCGTCCGCCGAGCAGCACCGTCATGTAGTCGAGCAGCTCCTCACGGGTCTTCAGGTAGCGGTCCTCGGCGGGCAGGTTGAGCGTGTAGCCGAGCGCGCGCCCGCGCGGCACGATCGAAATGCGATGCACGCGATCGACGGACGGCAGCAGCTCGCCGCAGAGCGCGTGTCCAGCCTCATGGAAAGCAACGACGCGCTTCTCGTGATCGCCCAGAACCCGATGGGACTGGACCCCGGCGATCACCCGCTCAAGCGCGTGATCGAAATCGGCGGCGGTGATGCTCTTTGCACCGCGCCGCGCCGCAAAGATCGCGGCCTCGTTGCAGAGGTTGGCGAGATCAGCGCCGGTGAGACCGCTCGTCTGCTGTGCCACAAGACCGAGATCCACATCCAGTAGCGGCTTGTCGCGCGTGTGCACACCGAGCACGCCCGTGCGCCCCTTTACGTCTGGTGGCGTCACAAAGATCTGGCGATCGAAGCGCCCAGGGCGCAGCAGCGCCGGATCGAGCTTCTCCAGGAGGTTCGAGGCGGCGATCACCACGAGCCGCCCGCTCGTCTCGAAGCCGTCCATCTCGACGAGCAGCTGGTTGAGCGTCTGGTCCTTCTCCCCGGAGAAATCAGCGCCGCGGCGTCCCCCGACGGCATCGAGCTCGTCGATGAAGATAATCGCGGGCTCCTGCTTGCGTGCGATCGCAAACAGACGTCTGATGCGAGCGGCGCCTAGACCGGCGAACATCTCGACGAACGCGGCCGCGGACTGAGCGAAGAACTGCGCGCCCGACTCGTGCGCCACGGCCTTGGCAAGCAGCGTCTTGCCGGTGCCGGGTGGCCCGTGCAGGAGGATGCCCTTGGGCACCTTCGCGCCAAGCGCCGCGAACTGCTTAGGGTCGCGTAGAAACTCGACGATCTCCTGCAGCTCGGCCTTCGCCTCGTCGGCGCCAGCGATGTCTTCCCACGCGACCGACTGGTTGGAGGACGGCTTGATCTGCTGCGGCTTGACCCGCGGCATCACTTTCAACGTGCGCCACATCAAGTAGATGAGCGCGCCGAAGAACAGGATCATCACGACACTGGACCACTGATAGGACCAGTTCTGGATGTCCGTCACCAGAGAAGTAGCTAGCGTCACCGTCCGTGGCTCCACTCCACCATTATGCAGAAATCACGCGAGGATGCGAATGGCGGAACCGCGATAGCAGCCGGCCCGCGACGGTGGGCCGTCCTGCTGCGTGGGATGGATCAAGACCCGAGCATACGAACTGCGAGATCGCGGTAGAACTCGGTCGCGAAGGCTAGGTCACGCACGTCGATGCGCTCGTCCGGGGCATGGATCAGCGCCTGGGTCTCCAGCAGCGACTGGTGGCGCTGGGGGAAGAAGCCGTAGGCGACACACTCGGGAAAGGCTGCGCGGAAGTGGCGCGAGTCGGTGAAGCCGGGCAGGATCGTCGGTACAGTCCGCGAGCCGGGGTCGCGCTCCGCCAACCACTCGCCGAGCGCGTCCATCAGGGGCGAGGAGATCGGTGAGCGATTGCCAGTCACGCGCTCGGTGAACTCGATCCGAAGCGCCCCGGTCGTGGCCGGCTCGCTGTCCGGCGCATCGCCGGCGAACTCGATCGGCAGCCCCTCCATTCCGCCCAGCACCTGCTCGATCGCCCGCTTGGTCTCGTCTTCGCCGAGGCCGGGCGGCACACGACAATCGACGCGCAGCTCAGCTTGGGAGGGGATCACGTTGATCTTCTCCGACGCGGAGATCTTGGTCGGCGCGAACGTCACACCAAACATCGGCTCGAGTAGCTGCAGCAGTCGCGGGTCGATCTTCTCCAAGCGCGCGAGTGCAGCCCCTGGATCGCGCTCGTCCTCGCCCACCCCGCGTAGGAACGCCAGCGGCTCGGCGGTGGGTTCGAGCGTCGGCTGCCTGGTGGCAAACCGCTCGAGCACGGGCGCCATCTTCAAGAGCGCGTTCTCGCCCAACTTTGGCATCGAGGCATGACCGGCCGCGCCGTCGGTGGTTACGGTGAAGCGAAACACGCCCTTCTCGGCACAGCACACCCCGTAGTAGCGCTGGCCGGCGAGCTCGAATTGGGGCCCGCCGCCCTCATTGAGAAGCATGTCGCAGCGCACCTTCTCGGGATGAGTCTCGCAGAGCCACTTAGCTCCCAGCTCGCCGCCGGTCTCCTCATCGGCAACCGCCACGATCAACAGCTCGCCGTGAGCGGGGCGCCAGCCTTCGCTTGCGAGCCCCGCGGCCGCGGCGACCTCCGCGGCGACCTGCGACTTCATGTCAAGCGATCCGCGCCCCCATAGGCAACCGTCGGCGACGTCGCCCGACCAGGGATCGCGCGTCCACTCGCTCGCGTTCGCGAGCACGGTGTCGACATGGCCGAGGTAGCAGAGAGTCGGGCCCTCGCGCTTGGGGTGGGTGGGATCGGCGTGGGTGGGATATCCAGTCAATCGCGCCACGAGATTCGGTCGCTCGGGCACGGCGCCAAGCAACTCGCACTCAAAGCCCGCGTCCGTGAGGATCTTCTCGAGGTGCTCAATCGCCAGGCGCTCATTGCCGGGCGGGTTGACCGTGTCGAAGCGGATCAGGCGCTGAAGGAGCGCGGTGGCGTCCGCGGCAAGGGCTCCCTCGCCGGACGCTCGCCGTCCACGGGCCATGAGCTCTGCGTCCGCGGCGTGTCGGCCTGCTGCAAGGTCTCCTTGTCCGCCCACTCGTCCGATCGTACGACACCGGGCAAGCGCGGGCAGGCAGCAAGCAGCTCTCGCGTGTAGGGATGCATCGGACTGTCGAGCAGCTGGCGCGCGTCCGCGAGCTCGACGATCTTGCCTTCGTGCATCACGGCAATCCGGTCGGCTAGCGCTTCGACCGTCGTGAAGTCGTGCGACACGAGCACATAGCCGCAGCCAAGCTGCCCCTGCAGCTCGCCCAACAATTCGATCACGCCGCGGCGGATCGACGCGTCCAGCGAGGACACCGGCTCATCGAGCAGCACGAGCCGCGGCTCGCCGGCCAGCGCCCTCGCGATCCCAACGCGCTGGCGCTCCCCGCCAGAGAGCTCGTGCGGGTAGCGCGTGGCGTAGGCCTCCTTCAGGCCGACCCTCGCCAGCGACCGGCCGGCCTCGCGCTGGGACTCGGCGCGCCCCATTCCGCGCGCGCGCAGCGCCCGCTCGAGCGTCCCGCCAACCCGTCTGCGCGGGTTCAGCGAGGCCTGCGGATCCTGAAATACCATCCCGAGCTGTCTGCGCAGCGAGGCGAGACGGCTCCGCGGCGCCCGTGCCAGGTCTTGGCCTTGGAGGCGGATCGCGCCGTCGGTCGGCTCGATCAGGCGCGCGATACAGCGAAGCAACGTCGTCTTGCCACAACCCGACTCACCGACGATCGCAAGCGTCTCCCCGGGGGCAAGGCTCAGCGACACACCGTCGAGCGCATCGACACCTGCCGCGCGAGGACCGCGGCCCGCATAGCTGACTCGGAGATCTTCGACTTGGAGGAGCGTCCTCTCGCTCTCCCCGAGCACACGTGTGGAGCGACGCTTCGCAGAAGGCCTTAGGGCCTCCAGCAGGCCGCGTGTGTACGGGTGCTTTGGCTCGTACAGGATCTCTCCGGCCGACCCCTGCTCGACGATCTTCCCGGCCTGCATGACCGCGATGCGATCGGCGATGTCGGCCACGACACCGAAGTCGTGGGTGACGAGCACGATGCTCAATCCCTCCTGCTCGCGCAGCTGCTTCAGCTGGGCGAGAATCTGTGCCTGCACGGTGACATCGAGCGCGGTCGTGGGCTCATCGGCGAGCAGCACCTGCGCACCCAGCGAGAGTGCCATCGCGATCATCACGCGCTGGCGCATGCCGCCGGAGAGCTCGTGCGGGTAGGCGCGCACACGCTCGTGGGCTCGCGGGATGCCGACGCGCTCCATGAGCTCGGCGGCGCGCTCCAGTGCCTGTCCGTGTGAGACGAGTGGCCTGTGTGCCCTGATCTGCTCGGCGATCTGATCGCCGACGCGGTACACCGGGTTCAACGAGGACTGCGGATCCTGGAAGACCATCGCGAGCCGTGCCCCCCTGATCCGTCGCAGCTGGGCCTGCGACGCTCCGATCAGGTCGCGGCCCTCGAACAGCGCCCTGCCGGCGATCGTCGCGTTCGGCCCGCGTGTGAGCCCCATCAGAGTCATCGCGCACACCGACTTGCCCGAGCCCGACTCGCCCACGATCGCCAGCACCTCGCCGCGCCCGAGCTCGAAGGACACTCCATCGACGGCCTGCACGCTTCCATCTCTCGTGGCAAACGACACGCTGAGGTCGCGCACGTCGAGCAGCGGCCCATCGGCGGTCCCGTTGAGGGGCGGACCATCAGAGGTCATCGGCGGTCTCTCGGAGCCCATCAAGACAACCTGACCCGTGGATCGAGCAGGGCGTACACGACGTCAACGATCGCGCTGAGCACGACCACGGCGCACGCTACGAGCATCGTGATCACCATCACCGGGGGCACGTCCAGGCGGCCGATCGACTGCGCCGCGTACTGGCCAACGCCGCCGAGGTTGAAGACCGACTCCACGAGGATCGCCCCGCCGCCGATCACCCACGCGAAATCAAGCCCCCACAGCGTGACGATCCCCATCAGCGAGTTGCGCAGCACGTGGCGAATCAAGACGCGCCGCTCTGAGAGCCCCTTGGCGCGGGCGGTCCTTACGTAGTCCTCACCCATCACATCGAGCACGTTGGCGCGCAATACACGGGAGTAGACGCCGATCGAGACGATCGACAGGGCAATCCAGGGCATCAGCATGTGCGTGAACCAGCCCCATGGATCACTCGTCAGCGGCACGTATCCGCCGAGCGGCAGCAGGCCCCACTTGTAACCGAGCCAGTAGAGCATGATCGCGCCGAGAAAGAACACCGGCATTGAGATGCCGGTGAGCGCGATCACGCTCAGCGCGCGGTCGAGGAAACGTCCCGCGTACACGGCGCTGAGCAAGCCGAACAGGACGCCGAACGCCAGCCAGATGATGCCGGCGCCGATCGCCAGGGAGATCGTGGGCGGCAGATCCCTGACGATTTCCTGCTCGACGTTGATCTGCTGGGAGTAGGAGATCACACTGCCGTCGAGCACCTTTTCCATCGTCTTCAGGTATTGCACGTAGATCGGCTTGTCAAAGCCCCACTGCACGCGCACCTGCTGCACCTGCTGGGGACTCGCTAGGCGGCCTGCCATGCGCAGAGCCGGGTCGCCATCGGGGATCGCTTGGAAGATGAGGAAGGTGAGCACCGTGATCGCGAACAGCACCGCCACGAGCGAGGCCAGACGACGCGCGATGAAGCGGACCAGCCAGGCGTGCCGGCCCGGAGCGGCCGAGATGGGCCGGCCCGGCGAGCCCGCGGCGCCGATCGAGACACCGGGACCATCTGGCCCGGCGGAGAGCCCGCCCCCCAGACTGGAGATCGGCGCCGAGGAGGCCTCCATCACAGCCGTCCCCGCACGGTCGCCTTCGGGTCGAGCGCGTCGCGCACGCCGTCAGCGAACACGTTTACCGAGAGCACCGTCAGGACAAGCATGATCCCGGGCACGAGCACGAGATGGATCGCCCCGGGTATGAGGCGGATGCCGTCGGCGATCATCGTGCCCCAGGAAGGGTTGGGGTCCTGCACGCCGGCGCCGAGGTAGGAGAGCCCTGCCTCCAGCAGGATCGCGTTGGCGATGATCAGGGGCACGAACACGACGATGCTCGACGTCAGGTTGGGCAGGATCTCGCCGAGCATGATCCGCAGCTGCCCCAGCGGCGGCGGGTAGCCCATTATTCGCGCGGCGTCGACGAACTCGCGCTCGCGCAATGACAGCGCCTGCGCGCGCAAGGGCTTGGCCACATAGGGGAAGAAGACGATGCCGATCACAAACGCCGGCAGCAGCAGTGAGCCGCTGTGCAGCGTGAACAGGCCGAGGTTGATCCCACCGACGGCGAGCGCCACGCCAAGCGCCACGCCAAGTAGCACAGCGGGATAGGCCCACACGAGGTCGAACAGGCGCGAGAGGACCCCGTCGGTGAGGCCACGCGTATAGCCGGCGAGCGTGCCCAACACGATCGCGAGCACCATCGTGATCAGTGTCGCGATCGCCGCGATCTCGAGCGAGTTGCGCCCGCCGTAGAGCAGTCGAACCGCCACGTCGCGGCCGTTGGAGTCGGCACCGAGCAGAAAGCGCGCTTTCCAAGTTGGGCCGATCGGCACGCCCGTCGGCGAGACCACGTCGCGCGTCTTGCCGCCCACATTGACCGTTTCGGTGATGTGATTCTGATCGGGACCGGTGTGGGCGATGTCTTTCGCGTACACCGGCGCGAGCAGGCACAGCACGACGATCGTCACGAATAGCGCCCCGAACGCAAGCGCCACGCGGTTGCGCAGGACTATCCTCATACCTACTCATCGCCACACCGACCGTCCGGCCTTTAGCCTGGTACAGGCTGGGCGCTACTTCAACTGCAGGCTGCTCCAGTCGTTGCCGTATACGGGGTGGAAGATGGCCGCGGTGAAGTCGATCCGGTTGGAGAAGAACTTGGGCACCTCGTCGTAGCCGAACACCGCCATGTAGGCCTTCTGCGCCGTGTATTGGTCAAGCGCCTGCCAGCGAGCGACGACAGAGCTGAGCTGCGAGGAGGGCACCGACCCGAGCGAGGCCAGTTCGCTTTGGATGTGGGGGTCGTCAACCTGGCTGAGATTGTGGTTTTCGGTCGGCTGGATCGACTTGGCGTCGAGCAGCTGGTAGAAATCGATCGGGTTGGGGAAGTCCTGGCTGTAGGAGAGCCAGCCGGTCTGAGCTTTGTTGGAGACGTTCCCGACGGTCGAGTAGTACTGCGCGTCGGCGACGATCTTCTCGCTGGCTTTGAAGCCGATCGCGTTCAGGACGCTCGCGTAGTAGTCGACGAATTCCTTGTGCGGCGCGCGCGAGCCACCCCACACCGTCACGGATGTGCCGGCAAGACCGGACTGGCGCACCAATTCCTTTGCCTTGACAAGGTTCGGTGCGGCGGCCGGTTCTCCGTAGGGGCACTTCGCCGTCGGGTGGCCGGGCATGCCAAGCGGCAGGAAGAAGCAGGCCGGTTCGAGCATGCCGCTGTCCAGTCGCTGGAGGGCGCGGCGGTCGAGCGCGTAGTTGACGGCCTCGCGCACGAGCGCGTTGTTAAACGGCGCTTCTTTGACGTTCATGAAGAAGTACTCGCCCGAGACGGTCGGCTCCTTCGCGTAGCGCCCCTGTGCCTGGCTTTCCACCTGAGAGATCAGCGTCGGGGGGATCGTGTCGTTGTAGTCGAACACGTCGGCGCTGTTGTCGAGCACCTGCTCGGCCTCGCTCTGGTTGTTGGAGACGATGCTCACGTCCACGTTCACGTGACCCGCCGGGATGCCCGGGATCGCGTCCTTGGACCAGTCTGGGTTGCGCACCATCGCGAATGACTTGTTGGGCACGACGCTCTCGATCTCATACGGCCCGACGCCGGGCGGGGGATCGTTGGTGAGGCTTTTCATCGGCGTCCCCGTGGGGACGAGACCAGCCGCCGGGAAGGCGAGCACGTTCAGGAAAGGTCCGTAGGGAGCCACCAGCTTAATCGTGATCGCACCGGTGGCGTCGTCGGTTTGGATGCCCGAGATCGATGAGGCCTTGCCCTTTTCGAATGCTTCGCCGCCAACGATATTTTCGGAGAGGAAGCTCTCATTGCTCCAGCCGAGCTTGATCGCGCGCTCGATCGTGTAGGCGAAGTCCGACGCCTTGACGGGCGTGCCGTTGGAGTAGACGAGACCTTTGCGCAGCGTGAACGTATAGGTCTTACCGCCGTCGGAGACGGTGGGCAGGCTCTGGGCGACGCCTGGGATCAGCTTGGTGCCGGCTTCGCCGGAGGCATGCGCATAGGTAACAAGGCCCGTATAGGTGATCCAGGTGGCCTCATAGGACTGAGTAGTCGCCCCCAGTCCCGGGTCCAGCGAATCTGGAGCCGTGCCCATCAGCACCGTGGCGGTGCCGCCACCGCTCGCGGAGGAGCTCGTGGAAGAGCTTCCGCACGCGCCCAAGCCCGCGGCCACCGCGAGCGCCAGCGAGATCCCCAACAACGCCCGGAGCGTCCCTTGCGCCTGCCTGCCCTCAGCCATAGTGGGTGTCCCCCCTCCTCGCGACCCGGCGAGTCTCGTAATGTGTGCCACTAAGTACTGGTTCGACAACCCTTGTCGGCACCCTCTCCCGAAACTTGAAGTATTCAAATGAGCGTGGACGCGATCCAAATAGATGTTGCCGAGGTCGTCGCTCAGGTGGCCAAGGTTCAGCCGCTGTGGGCGCTCTTGCGCCTGGAGGATCGGGCTCGCTACATGCGCCGCATGGCGCAGGCGATCATCGACGAGCTCGATGATCTGCGTGAGACGATCTCCCGCGAGCAGAGCCGGCCGCCCACGGAGGTCGCGGCGCTCGAGCTGCTCGTGGCGATCGACGCACTCAAGTGGGTCGCCCATGATGGCGCCAGGGTGCTCGGGGCCCGACGCGTCGGCGTGCACCGCTCGCTCTCGCCGACCAAGCGCGCCCGCATCGCATATGAGCCATACGGCGTCGTCGGCGTGATCGGCGCCGGGAGCGCCCCGTTCGCGCAGCCCCTCGGCCAGATCGCGGGAGCGCTGCTCGCCGGCAACGGGGTCGTATTCAAGCCGGCGATGCGCGCAACGCTTGCGGGCGAGCGAATCGCGCGCGTGCTCGCGCGCGCCGGGCTACCCGAGGGGCTGGTGCGCGTCATCCACGGCGGCGCGGACGTGGGCCTGGAGCTCGCGCGCGCACCTGTAGACAAGCTGCTGTTCACCGGCTCGCCCGCGATCGGGCGGGCGGTAGCACGCGAGTGCGTCTCCCAGGAGAAGGAGGTGACGGTCGAGCTCGGCGGCAAGGACGCGATGCTCGTGCTCGCCGACGCCCACGTCGCGCGCGCGGCAACCGGTGCTCTGTGGGCTGGGTGCGTTGGCGCCGGGCAGGCACGCGGCGCGGTCGAGCGCATCTACGTGGCCCCCGAGGTCGCCGAGCGGCTCGTCGAGCGGCTCGTGGCGGGAGCACGTGGGATGACCGTCGGGGACCCACGCGACCCACGTGTCCAGGTCGGCCCGCTCGCCTCCGAGCGTCGCCGTGAGCACGTCCGCGAGCTGGTGGACGACGCTGTAGCCGCCGGCGCCACTCTGCACTGTGGCGGCCCAGTCCAAGCGGGTGACCTCGTTGGGTTCAGTTCCCTGGGCTCGACGGTGCACGAGCCAGCTGGGGCGAACGATGACCGCAGCGCAGGCGCGAGCGGCGCGACTTCGCGCGCAGGCGCCTTCTTCGCGCCAGCGGTGCTCACCGGCGTGACTCACGAGATGCGGCTGATGCGCGAACCGATCGGCGGCCCCGTGCTCGCGGTGATGACGGTCGGCTCGGTATCCGAGGCGATCGAGCTTGCGAATGACAGCCCGTACGGCCTGGGTGCCTCCGTGTGGACTGCCGACCGTTACCGCGGCATGCGCATCGCACGCGAGCTCGACGCCGGGATGGTGTGGCTCAACGACCACCTCCCGAGCCCAGCCGTGTCGCGCGGGCCGTGGGGCGCCGCGGCCGGCAGCGGGCTGGGGCGCACCCTCGGCGAGGCGGGCCTACGCGCGTGCGCGCAGGAGAAGCTGATCACATGGGATCCCTCGGGCTCGCGCGGCCTGTGGTGGGGGCCCTACGACGAGCTGACAGCGCGCGCGGCGTGGACGGCCGCGCGCTTGCGCTCCACCCGCGACAGCGACCGCGAGCAGGCCTGGCGCCAGGGCGGGCTGGCGCTCGCGCGTGTAGGCCTCCGCGCGCTCGGCCGCAGGTCGTAACCTGTAGGGATGCCCGCCCAGGCCTATGCAGGCAAGGAGTGCGTTTGCCAACTGCGCAAGGGGATCTGCGACCAGAGCTGCGTCGCGGACATGCTCTCGACGCCCTTCTACATCGCCTGCCTGAAGCTGAAGGGCAGGCGCAGCTTGGTTGTTGGGGGCGGGGAGATCGGCCTTGAGAAGGTCGAGGGGCTGCTCGCGTGCGACGGCGAGGTGACGCTGATCGCCCCCGAGGCCGAGCCGGCGCTCGCCCAGTACGCGGCCGAGGGCTCGATCCGCTGGGAGCGTCGCTCCTATGCCGGACCAGCAGACCTCGAGGGCGTGTTCATGGCGATCGCCGCCACGAACGACACCGACGTGAACATCGCGGTGTACGAGGACGCCGAGCGACGCGCGATGCTCGTCAACGTGGTGGACGTGCCGCCGCTGTGCAATTTCATCCTGCCCGCGATCGTACGCACAGGTCCACTGGCGATCGCGATCTCCACTGCGGGCGCCTCGCCCGCACTGGCCAAGCGCATCAAGCGCGAGATAGCCGAGCAGTTCGGCGAGTCCTACGCGCAACTCGCGGTGCTGCTCAACGAGGTGCGCGGTTGGGCCAAGGGCACGCTTCCCACCTACCAGGACCGCAAGCAGTTCTTCGAGGGGATCGTTAACGGCGACCCCGACCCGGTGGTGCTGCTGCGCGAGGGACGCGAACAGGACGTGCGCGAGCTGATTGCCCACGCGCAGGCCGAGCACGAGCAGCGCCTCTCCGCAGTCTGAGGTCGGATGACGGACTCGGAAGTCCAGGCGGCATTGGGCACGGCCGTCGAGGACGTACCTGTGGCGGTCGGGCTCGAAGGGTTGACGCGCAACTATGGCGAGCGTGCGGCGCTCGACGGCGTAACACTCACACTCGGCGCAAGCCAGACGCTGGTCGTGTTCGGCCCCAACGGCGCGGGCAAGACGACGTTGCTGCGCGTGCTGGCGACACTGCTGCGCCCGCACTCGGGAAGCGCGACCGTCCTCGGCTGCTCACTGCCCGATGAGGCGTGGCGCGTGCGCGGGCGTGTCGGATTGCTTGGTCACGAGCCGTTGCTCTACAGGGAGTTGACGCCGCGCGAGAACCTGCGCTACCACGCGCGCCTGCACGGCGTCGCCGACAGTGCGGTCGAGGAGCAGTTGCGAGCCGTTGCGATGGCCGACCGCGCGGACGAGCCCGTGAGGACGCTGTCGCGCGGGATGGTGCAACGCGTGGCCGTTGCGCGCGCGACGCTGCACGACCCCGAGCTGCTCTTGCTCGACGAGCCCTACGCGAATCTCGACCCGGCCGCAATCGATCTGGTGGAGCCATTGATCGGAGCCGAGTCGGGACACACGCGGGTGGTGTCGAGCCACGACCCGCGCAGAGGGCTAGCCGAAGCTGACGTCGTACTCGGCCTGCGAGCGGGCCGCGTGGCACTGCTCGGGGCAGTTGCGAGCGTGAGCCCAGATGCGGTAGCGGAGTTGTACAGGTGAGCGCCCTATGAGCGACCCAACAGATTCGGGGAAGACATCGCCGCATGCGGCGATGTCCCGGGACGTGCATGCACGTCCCGGCCGACCGGTGCATGCACCGGTCGGTACGACCAACAAGTCGCAGGCCGGACCCGGCGGGCCATCGCATGCGCCGAGCGCTATGCAGGAGCTCGATGAACAGCATGTACGAGCCGACCGGCCCGTACATGCACAGGCCCGCACGCTCGACGTCGTCCTCGCCCTCCTGCGCAAGGAGCTCCTGGTCGAGCTGCGCACGCTCGAGTCGATCCCCGGCATGTCCCTATTCGCGGTGACCACGTTCGTCGTGTTCCACTTTGCCTTGAACCAGGACACCGTCAGCGGGCAGGAGGCGGCGGGCATCCTATGGGTCACCTTGCTGTTCGCGGCGATGCTCGGCGTCAACCGCTTGTTCGTCGCCGACGCCGATCAGGGCGGCTTTGACGGCTTCCTGCTCGCGCCGGTTGACCGCACCGCGCTGCTGATAGCCAAGGCGATCGCGCTGCTCACCTACCTGTTCGTACTTGAGCTGATCGCGGTCCCGGCCTTTGCTTTGCTGCTGCTCGGCCCACCGCTCGGCCAAGCGCTGCCGGGCCTGCTGGCGCCGCTTGCGCTGGGCGATCTGGGCGTGGCGGCTATCGGCACGCTCGTCGCGGCGATGGTCGTGCGCACGCGCGCGAGGGACCTGCTCGGGCCGATGCTCACGCTGCCGTTGCTCGTACCCGTCGTGATCGGCTGCGCCCGTGCCACCGCCCCGCTACTGCAGACCGTTCATCCGGGAGGGTTGCAGCTGCGCTGGCTTGGCACGCTCGCGCTCTATGATCTTGTGTTCGGCCTCATCGCCTACGCCGTATTCGACTTCCTTCTGGAGGATTAAGGCCCTCAATGCGCCTCCCCGGACTTCGCGCTCTCTCCATCTCCACCGTCGCGGCTTTCTGCGTGTCGCTCAGCCTCGTGTTCTTCTACGCGCCGATCGAAGCCGAAGAAGGCTTCCTGCAGAAGATCTTTTATCTGCACGTGCCGCTCGCGATCGTGACCCTCGCGGGCTTTGTGATCGGCGGCCTGATGGCGATTGCGCACCTGCGCACGCGCGATCAGCGCTGGGACATGCGCTCTTATGTGGTCATCCACATGAGCCTCATCTTTGGCGTCGGCGTCCTGATCACCGGCTCACTCTGGGCGCACGCGTCGTGGGGTCACTGGTGGGTGTGGAACGAGCCGACGCTCGTCTCCTTCCTGATCATCTTCCTGCTGTACGCCACCTACCAGCCGCTGCGCTTCGCGATCGAGGACCCCGAGCGCCAGGCGCGCTACGCCTCAGTGTTCGCGATCACGGCCGGCGCGTTCGTGCCGCTCAACTTCATCGCGGTGCGCCTGTCCGCCTCCTACGTGCACCCGCGCGTACTCGGCTCCACCTCGAACCTGCCCGGGTCGATGATGCTCACATTCCTCGTGTCGCTCGTGGCAATGGCGCTGTTGTTCGCCACGCTGTGCTCTTATGAGCTGGCCGCCAAGCGCACGCGCATCCTGCTCAAAGCGCGCTCCAGGATCCTCGGCTTCCAATGACACCGCTCGCGACAGCCCTGCCCGAACACACGAACGACGGCTACGTCGCCGCCGCCTACATCGTGTTCTTCGCGATCGTCCTGATCTACGTGGCGATCATGGCGATCCGCCTCGGTCGCGTGGAGCGCAAGGTGCGCGAGCTGAGCGCCCAAGAGCGCGAGCACCCAGAGGGCGCCCAGAAGGAGCGCGAGACCGTATGAGTGAGTTGCTGGCACTCGGTATCTCCCACAAGACCGCGCCCGTCGCGCTGCGTGAGCGGCTGGCCTTCACCGAGTCCCAGTCGGTCGAGTTCGCCGAGCAAGTCGCCCAGAGCCCGGAGGTGCACGAGGCGGTCGTGATCTCGACCTGCAACCGCACCGAGATCTACGTCGTCGTAGGCGGGATGGGGGGGGATCCGCTACAAGCCGAGGCCGACGTGCTCGGCCTGCTCGCCCGCCGCGCCGGCATCCGTCCTACCGAGCTCGCGCAAGAGATCTACTCGCCGCGCAACTGCGACGCGGCGCGCCAGCTCTACCGAGTGACCTCGGGCCTGGAGTCGATGATCCTCGGCGAGGCCGAGATCCAGGGCCAGGTCAAGCGCGCGTATGAGGCGGCGATGAAGGCCGGCGTCACCGGCCCGCTCACCAACCGCCTGTTCGCGGCGGCACTCACGACGGGCAAGCGCGTACGCTCGGAGACTGGGATCGGGTCGTCTCGCGTGAGCGTGCCCTCCGTGGCCGTGGACCTCGCCCAGGATGTGCTCGGCGACTTGGCCGAGCGCCGCGTGATGCTGCTCGGGGCGGGCGAGACCAGCGAGCTGACAGCCCAGGCGCTTGCCCACCAAGGAGTGGGCACGATCTTCGTGGCCAACCGTCACGCCGACCGCGCACTCAGCCTCGCCCAGCGCTTCGGCGGCTCTGTGGTGGGGCTCGACAAACTGCCCGAGCAGCTGCTCGAGGCCGACATCGTCGTCTCCTCCACCTCCTCGCCCCACCCGATCGTGGGCAGCGAGGAGCTCGAGCTCGTGATGGCCCAGCGTCGCGGCCGGGGCGGGCGGGAAAACCTATTGTTGATCGACATCGCGGTCCCGCGCGACATCGACTCGCGCTGCGGCGACATCGACGGGGTGACGCTGTACGACATCGACGACCTCCAGGCCGTGGTTCAGCGCAACCTCGGTGCGCGCAAGGAGATCGTGCCGCAGGCCGAGGAGATCGTCGAGGAGGAGATCCACCGCTTCGCGCGCTGGCTCGGCCAACTGGAGACGCTGCCGACCGTGAGCGCCCTGCGTGAGCACGGCAATCAGATCGTGGAGCAGGTACTCGCGGAGAACGTGGGACGCTGGGAGTCGGCCTCCGAGCGCGACCTGATGCGCGTGGAGGCAGTCGCACGCGCCGTGCTCGGCCGCCTCTTGCACGAGCCGACGATCCGCCTGCGCAGCCTCTCCCAGGAGCGCACCCTTGGGGGCGCCTCCCATGGCGGGGGGCAGGCAGGCGGCCACGCCAGTCTGCAACTCGTGCGTGAGCTGTTCGGGCTCGACGAGGAAACCCCGCGGGACCTCTCCGCCGAGAACGCGGAGACGAAGCTCGCCGAGGTGCGCTCGATCAAGAGCGCCCGCAAGAGCTCCTAGAGGGTCGAGCGGACTGATGCGGATCGGGACGCGCGGCAGCGCGCTCGCACTCGCCCAGGCGCGGCTTGTAGCCGGATGGCTGGGGGGCGCCGAGATCGTGGTGGTACGCACGCGCGGGGACACGCAGAACCCTCAGGGCGGCAACGGCCATGGCGCGCGCATTCTCGCGGGCACAAGCACGGGTGCCCACGCGGGCGCAAGCAAGCGCGAGCCGCGCGGTGAGGACAAGTCGCGCTGGGTGGCGGAGCTCGAGCAGGCGCTGCTTACCGGCGAGATCGACCTGGCTGTGCACTCCGCCAAGGATGTTCCCGGCGAGCTCGCCGCCGGCTTGGGGCTGCTAGGCGCACCGGCGCGTGCGACACCCGCGGATGCCCTGATCGGGGCTCACTCGCTGGAGGATCTACCGCGGGACGCACGCGTGGGGACGAGCAGCGTGCGCCGCGCCGCGCAGTTGCTTGCGGTCAGGGACGATCTTGAGATCGTGAGCTTGCGCGGCAACGTGGACACGCGCCTACGCAAGCTCGCCGAGGAGGTCATCGGAAGCGGCAAGCGCGGCGCGCGGCCGAGCCGAGACGACAGCGGCCACGGCGGCGTCAGCGGCGGACACTCCGATGGTGGCGATCCGCGAGAGAGCGCTTCGCTTCACGCGATTGTGCTCGCCAGCGCCGGGCTCAAGCGCCTCGGCCGTGAGCGCGATATCGGCTGCCTGCTTGACCCTGCACGCTTCGTGCCCGCTCCCGGGCAGGGCGCGCTAGCGCTTCAGGCGCGCATCGCTGACGCATCGGTGAGAGAGGCAGTCGAGCCGATCCTCGACAAGGACACCTCTGCCTGTCTGCTGGCCGAGCGCGCCGTGGCGCACGCGCTGGGAGCGAGCTGCAACACACCGCTCGGCGCGCACGCGGTGCCAGCTGGTTGTGGCTGCTTGAACATGCGCGCCTGGATCGGCCTGCCAGACGGTTCGGAGTGGATCGCCGACGAGCTGCTTGGCGGATTCTACGATCCCGAGGAGCTGGGGACGCGCGTGGCGCAGCGGCTGGAGGCGGCGGGTGCGCGCGGCCTGCTGGAACGCGCGGCGGAGATGGCTGTTGAGCACCCCTGAGCGACCCGGGCGCGTGCACCTCGTCGGCGCTGGGCCAGGCGACCCGGGATTGCTGACCGCGCGCGCACTGGAGCTGATCGCGCGCGCAGACACGATCCTGTACGACCGGCTGATCCCGACACAAGCGCTCGATGGAGCCCGGGCGGATGCGGAGCTGTTGTTTGTCGGTAAGCAAGGGGGTGGCGAGTCGGTGCCCCAGGAGCACACGCAGGCGCTGATGATCGAGCGCGCGCGCGCGGGCCGAGAGGTCGTACGGCTGAAGGGCGGCGACCCATTCGTGTTCGGTCGTGGCGGCGAGGAGGCACTTGCGCTGCGCGAGGCCGGTATTGAGTTTGGGGTCGTTCCCGGGGTGACCGCCGGCGTGTCCGCGGCGGCTTACGCGGGCATTCCGGTGACACACCGAGGCCTGTCAACCGGGGTGGCGCTCGTCACCGGCCATGAGGATCCCGCCAAGCACGACTCCGAACTCGATTGGAGCGCGCTTGCGATGTTCCCGGGGACGCTTGTCTTCTACATGGGGGTGCGCCAGCTCGAGCAGATCGCCAGCTCACTGATCCAGGCCGGCCGGCCCCCCTCCCAGCCGGTGGCCCTCGTTGAACGCGGCACGCTTCCCGACCAGCGTACGGTCGGCGGCACGCTCGCAACGATCGCCGAGGTCGCGCGCCGCGAGCAGGTGAAGGCACCGACGATCACGATCGTCGGTGAGGTCGTGGGACTCGCGGACAGCTTGGAGTGGCTGCCCGCGCGGCCACTCGCTGGCCGCGTTATCGCGGTAACGCGAGCGCGCGCACAGGTGAGCGAGCTCGCACGGCGGTTGGGAGAGCTCGGCGCAAGGGTGGTGCAAGCGCCGGCGATCAAGACACAGCCACTGGCGGGACCCCCATTGGACCCCGCGACCTACGACCTGATCTGCCTCACAAGTCCCAATGGCGTTGAGTATCTCTTTGAACGGTTGGCGGCCGCAGGGCGGGACTCGCGCTCGCTTGCCGGCGCCCGCGTCGCGGCTATCGGGCCGGGCACGGCACGGGCGCTTGCCGCGCACGGGATCCTCGCCGACGTGATACCCGAGCGCTTCGTCGCCGAGTCGCTTGTCGAGGCGCTGAGCGACCTCGACGTGAAGCACGCCCTCGTGGCGCGAGCGCGCGAGGCGCGCGACGTGCTCCCCGACGCGTTGCGCGCACGCGGCGCCCAGGTGGATGTGCTGGCGTTGTACGAGACGATCGCCGAGCCACTGTCGGAGAGCGCACTCGCGAGCGCGCTCACGGCCGACTACATCACGTTCACCTCGTCCTCGACGGTGCGCTTCTTCATACAGGCCGCGCGCGACGCCCGCGCGAGCGACGGAAGCGCGGGTGCAGCAGGCGCCAACCCAAACGCGGCCTTCCTTGCGCCGGACGCCCGGATCGCGTCGATCGGGCCGGTGACGAGCGCCACGCTCAGAGAGCACGGCCTGGAGCCGCACGTCGAGGCGGAGCGCCACGACATCGACGGCCTCGTGGATGCATTGCTCGCTGACGCACTCAATAGCTCCAAATGACGGGCGGCCAGGCCCATCCCAGTCCGACGAACTCGCTCGGCCATCCCCGCCTGCACCTACGGCGCACCGACTCCACGAATGAGCGAGCCCGCGCGCTAGCGATCGCAGCTGCTCCCCACGGCACGCTGATCACCGCCGCTGAGCAGACGGCGGGACGCGGGCGACAGGGGCGCACGTGGTTGGCTCCGCCCGGCAGCGCGCTGCTCTGCTCGCTCGTACTGAGAGACCCACCGGCGTTGCTGTCGCTGATCGCCGGGGTCGCCGTATGCGACGCGGTCGGCGAGAACGCGCGAGTGAAGTGGCCGAACGACGTGGTCCTCGAGCGACCCGACGACCACGACCAGGCAGGTGGCGTGGAGGCGCCTCCGCTCGCGAAGCTCGCCGGCATCCTCGTGGAGGGTCGTCCCCTGGAAGGCTGGGCAGTGCTTGGGATCGGGCTGAACGTGGCGGTGCGCGTTGAGCAGCTGCCGTCCGAGGTGCGCGCGGGCGCAGCCAGCCTCCAGCTCGAATCGAGCGCGATCGAGCCGCTACTGGACCGTTTCCTCGAGATGCTCGAACTTCGTCTCACGCAGCCCGCGGAGACCGTGCTCGACGCGTGGCGCGCGTGCGACGCGCTACACGGACGCGAGATCTCCTGGGGAGCACACGGTCGGGATCAGCCCCCCGGGCGCGAGCGCCCGGTCGGGCACGGTCGGGCGGAGGGCATCGACGGCGCCGGTCGTCTGCTCGTCAAGCTCGCCGATGGCTCGACCACGATGCTCGATGCGGGTGAGGTCCACCTGGGCCGCTCTGACTGAGCAGAGCGCGACCCATAACCCAAACCCTCAGGCCATGCCCTTCTTGGCGCTCTGAGCGGGCGAGTCCTCGGCCCGATCGAGGGCATCTTCGACGTTGCGCTGCAGCTTCTTGCCGGAACCCGGCTCGAGCTCGCCGTCCCCTCCCGACTGTGGCGCGGTCTCATTTGAAAGAGCCTCGGCCAGCACCGCATCCGAGGGCACGTCCGTGTCCTTGACCTTGCCATTCTCCGATCCTCGCCTCGAGCGCCGCGGACGCGTGGCCTTCGTAGCCTGAGTGCCGACGGGAACGGCCTCGCCAGAGCGCTGACCTTGGCCCTGTCCTGGACCCTTGCGCCGACGGCGCTGCCCGCGCGCGCGACGCTTGGGGAAGTTGCGCAGCAGCTCGCGCGCAAGCGCGGGAGGCTTGCGCGCCATCCGTGTGCGGGCCCCACGCAAGACCTCCTCGGCCTCGGGCGTATGGGCGAGCGCGGCGGCGAGCAACGCGGCGGCGAGACGACGATCTTGCTTACGCGCCGCGTGCACGAGCCGCCGCGCATTGCGCGCATGGGCTCCGCCGGCGGAGTTGACGAGCAAGCCGAGCAGTCGCTTGGTCTCCGGCCAGCGCTGCACGGCGTACTCCTCGTGCACTTCGCGCGTGTACTCAGCCAAGCGCCAGATCCATGCGTTGGCCTGGTCGCGGCGGCCGATACGCCGCTCGACCAGAGCGCGCAGCATGATCTTGGCGGCCTCGCGGCGCTCGTCGCGCGGCCACGAGCCCGCGATGTCGATTGCCGTGTCAAACGCGTCGGGGTCGCGCAGCGCGGCGATCTCCGACAAAGCCTTCAGGCGCAGCTGTGAGCTCTTGTTGCGCTGTACCGCGGTGATCAAGAAGCGCGCCTTCAGCTCGCCGGTGCGGTCGAAGTGGAGCATCGCGCGCGCCCTGCGCCAACCGTTGGGGGTGACGCGCGCACCCGCGAGCGCGGCCCACACGTGCTGCTCGCCGTAATCCAGGTGCTCCACGGCGATCCGCCACAGCTCGCGCTCGAACACCTCGAAACGACGTTCCTCCTCCGCGCACACGGGCAGCACGCGCCGCTCCACGCGCATCCGCCGCCCCCGTCCGCGGCGCACCGGGCCAACCACGATCGCCCCGCCGCGATACACATCGCGGTCGAGCAGCGAGTGCAGCGTCACCACGGGATCGTCGTTCTTGGTGGCGGGGTGCACGAAGTCCACGACGAGCCCCGCCTCCTTGCCTGGATGGCGACGCGTCACCCGTCCCACTCGCTGCTGGTAGATGCGCTTGGAAGCCGTGGGGGCGAGATGCACGCACACGGTCGCGCGCGGGCTGTTCCACCCCTCGGCGAGCAGCTGAGCATTGATCAGCACGTCGATGTCCCCGCGCTCGTAGCGCGCAAGAATCTCGGCGAGCTCGCGCTTGGGGGTCTCGCCAGAGACGCCCATTGCCTTGATGTCTTCCGCCCTGAACGCTTCCGCGAGGTTGTAGGCGTGTTTGACGCCCGCCGCGTAGACCACGCCCGGGACGCCATTGAAACGAGTCTTGTAGAGGTTGGCGGCCGCCATGTTGAAGGGCTGCTGATCCAGTAGCTCGGCCAGCTCCTCCTGGTCGAACTCGGTGTCCACCTCGCCGCGACGCAGGGGCACGTTGGCGATCGTGCGAACGCCCACCCCGGGAGAGATACGCACGCAGCGCAGCGGTGAGATCACTCCACGGCGAGCGGCCTGGGCGAGGTCGAAGCGCGAGGTCTGCGTCGGGAACAGGTCTGTCACGTGGCGGGCGATCAGCGCGCCAGTGGCGGTCATGCCGATGAAGATCGGACCAGTCCATGCCCGGATCGCGCCGCTGGTCTTCTCACCGAGCGCGGTGTGCGCCTCGTCGCAGATCACGATCGTGTAGGCGCTCGATATGCGCCCCGCGTTGCGCACGAACCACTGGTAGGTCTCAACCGTCACCGGTCCCTTGGGCGAGTCCTCACCGACATACAGCGGGCGGGAGATGCGCTTCTGATAACCACGTTGGCGCAGCTCACCGTGGAACTGGTCCACGAGGTTGCGCCTGTGGGTGAGGATCAGGATGCCCCCGGTCTGGGAGGCCTCTACGAAGCCCAGCGCAGCCACCGTCTTGCCGGCGCCGGTCGCGTGCTCAAACCAGAAGCGCTTGGCGGCGTTTGGGTCCTCGGGCTGATCGGCGACGTCCTCCTCGTCCTCCTCTTCGACCCAGTCGCGTGGCTCCTCCTCGGACTCCTCCTCGACCTCCTCCTCGGGCTCAGGCTCTGGCTCTGAGAGGTCCATCTCGTCCTCGAAGTCGTCCTCATCGTCGTCCTCCTCAGGCGCGGCGCGCTGAACGGGGCCGAGATCGTCGTCGTCGTGCTCGTCCTCTTCGATCTCCTCCTCGTCCTCGCCGTCCTCGACATCGGCTTCGTCCTCCTCCACGCCGTCGGCAAGGAGAGCCCTACCGTCGGACTGTGGCCGCTCGCCGCCCTCTGGGCCGAGGATCGCGGCCGAGGCAAGCAACTCGGGCGAGGCCGCGGCGGCGGCCCGTCCGTTGCCGTTGGCCGTAGAGCGAAGCTGTGCCTCGGCCAGCAACGCGGTGAGCGTGCCCGACAGGGCGTCTACCTGATGGGCTGAGAGCACGGTGCCGTCGACCAGCTTCGGGTCGTCCTCGGAGAGCACCCGTTCAAGCCCGAGCAACAGAGAGAACTCGCGCCTCCAGGCCGTGGATGGATGCTTCGCGCCTTCCTTCAGCTCGACGAGCGCTTGATCGAGCGCGCGGCGGCGAGGCGAGCCGGGCGCAAGCGCTACCGCCTGATCCTCGCCCTCGTGCAGGAAACGCTCGCGCACGAGCTTCTCCGCGCGAGTTATTTCGGCGGAATCGGGAATGGACGCGGCCGCGAGGGCCACTGCGGTGGACTCGGCCATAAGGCTCTGGGCTTCGAGATAGAGCGGTCGCAGAAAGTAGTTCCGCGCTGCTCATGAAAACCGGCGCTTGCACCGGTGAGGCTCGCGGAAGGTTGAGACGATTGGGTCCCGCTCCTCCGCTCCCGTCAGGATACAGCACAACCCGGGCGATTTGAAGGCGTCGGCTGTTGGGCCCATCTCTACGACCATCTGGCACTCTTATCCTGCATGCCTGCTCGCCGCGCGATCGTGACGCTTGCCTGCCTGGCGCTTGCCGGGCTAATCGCCGTCGGAGTGGCAGAGCTTCCGCGCGGATCTTCAACGGCGGGATCCGCCACCACGCAGCTAACGGCCGCGCAGACAAGTGCGCTACTCGCAGGCTCGCCGCCAGCGCTCGCCGCCCTCCACACTCAGGCAGGCGCGCTGCTCGAAGGCGGTGCGCGTGCGCTGCATGCGCGCCTGGCGAGCTTGAAGGGCTACCCGTTGGTCATCAACAAGTGGGCGTCGTGGTGTGTCCCCTGCAGGGATGAGTTCGGTGTCTTCCAGCGGGTGTCAGCCGAATACGGGCGGCGGGTGGCATTCCTCGGGATCGACTCGGAGGACCCCAGCCGCGGCGACGCCATCGCGTTCCTGAAATCCTTCGCGGTGAGCTATCCGAGCTACTACGACCACAGCGGCGCGCTTGGTGAGCAGCTGACCGACTCCACGGGCACGCCGGTCACCGTATTCATCGCCCGCGACGGGAAACAATTCATCAGCCAGGGCGAGTATCCGAGCGCAGCGAAGCTCGCGCGGGATGTGCGCCTCTATGCCTTGGAAGCGTGACCGTCATCGAGTTGCGCGCCTGCGAGGGTCCAAACGCGAAGCGCGGCAGACCATTGATCGCAACCAACCTCCTACCGTTTGCGCCACATGCCTGAGATAAGGGTGGACCCGCTGAGCGGGCACAAGGTGATCATCGCGGGCGAGCGCTCGGAGCGTCCGGGTGGCGAGCCGCGGTGTCCAGGCCCCTCTCCGATCGACGTGGATAAGGATCCGTTCGCCGAGGGTCATGAGGACAGGACGCCCCCTGAGCTGTATGCGGTGCGCCCTGATGGCGGACAGACCGGTGGGAATGCGGACACGCGTGGCACGACCGGCGGTGACGCAAGCGGATCGGCCGGGGGAGTCGCGAATGCACCCGGCTGGACGGTAAGGGTCGTGCCGAACCTCTATCCGGCGCTCACACCCGACAGCGCTTCGGTGGCGGCCGATGCGCAGCCAGACCTGTTCTGCGCCATGCCCGCGAGTGGCGCGCACGAGGTGATCGTCAACGCACCCGAGTCGGTCCAGTCGCTGGCCGAGCTTCCGCCCGAGCGCTTGGCGGGAGCGATGGAGGTGTGGCGCAAGCGAATGAGAGCGCACGCCGACAGCGCCTACGTGCAGTTGATCGTCAACGAGCGCCGCGAGGCGGGAGCGTCCCTGGAGCACACCCACTCCCAGCTCTACGCGCTCGACTTCGTGCCCGCCGAGGTGGCGCGCGAGCGTGAGCGCTGCGGAGCGTATGCCACGCGCACCATGGGCAGAAGCCTGCTCGAGGATCTCGTCGCCGAAGAGGTGCGTCGCGGCGAGCGGATCGTGGCGATCGACGAGGAGGCGGTGCTGATGGCGCCCTACGGCTCCAGCATGCCCTTCCAGCTGATGCTCGCGCCCCGCGCCCCGCGCATGCGCTTCGAGGACAACGGGCCGGTCGGGGCGGCGTTGCTGCACGACGGGCTCACACGGCTTGCGCGCCACTTTGGGTCAAGTCCTCCGTTGAACATGTGGGTGAGGACCGCTCCGCGCGGCGCCGAGCACTTCTGCTGGCGAATCGACGTGGCGCCGCGCCTCACCCACCTGGCGGGTCTGGAGCTGTCCACGGGCGTGAAGCTCAACATCGTCGCCCCGGAGCATGCGGCGGCGGTGTTGCGTGAGGCATGAGAGCGCTCGTCCAGCGAGTCAGGAGCGCCAGGGTGCATGTGGACAGCCGGAAGGTCTCTCAGATTGGCCCCGGTCTGCTCGTACTGCTTGGGGTGACCCATGACGACGGACCGACACAGGCTGATCGTCTCGCACAGAAGGTGATCGCATTGCGCATCTTCGACGACGACCAGGGGCGCATGAATGACCCGCTCGGCGAGCGCGAGATCCTGTGCGTAAGTCAGTTCACGCTGTACGCAGACACCGCGAAAGGCAATCGGCCCAGCTATGCGACGGCGGCGGCAGCAACGCACGCGGAGCCACTGTACGAGCGCTTCTGCGAGCGCACAAACGCTAGGCGCGGCGTGTTCGGCGCCCACATGCAGGTCGAGCTCGTCAATGACGGACCGGTGACGCTGCTGCTGGAGGCTTAGGAGCGCCCGCCGAACCGCCGTGGACCGAGTCGGCACCGACAACGCAGCCGTTGGCAAACAGTCAACCGAGCATGGCGCGCTCAGCACGATGGAGGGAGGATGCATCGGCGCGGCGCGTCCACGGTAGTCTGGCGCTCGTGCCACCCGTTGACCGTGTCGTCCCGAGCTTCGCCGCCGAGCCCCAGCAGGAAGGGTTGCCCTACGGCCGCTGGGCGGAGCGCCTGGAGGAGGAGCTGCGCACAGCCTGGGCCGAGCTCGACACCGATGGCGAGGATCTGGGCGAGCCTGGCGAGATCGCGTGGTACCCGGACAGGACCTGGCACGGGCGCCGGTACGTCCCCGCCACTTCGATCACCTCGGGTGGCTATGAGCTGTTCGGCTACGTGCGGTTCGTGACCGGCGTGGGCGAGGACGAACCGATGGAGCTCTCCGCCCACGGCGACTTCACCGAGGAGACGGCCGCACGCAACCCCGACTGGAAGCTCGACGTGTGTGACGAGGTGATCGGCTCCTGGCACGGACAGAACGGGGCGATCGCCGCGATGACACTCGTGTGGGGACGCCCGCTGGTGGGCGCGGGGCGGATCGTCACAGCCGAGCTGGGCCGCGCCACCGTGGACCAGTGCGAGCTGATCGAGCAACGCTTCACGCTGATCGCCCCAGACGATTACCGGCACGACCTGCTCGAGATCAAGCTCTGGGGCGCCAGAGGGCAGGAGCTTGCCTGCGAGTCGCTGTATGAGGGAGATGGGGACGAGACGGAGGTGGAGACCGAGACGGAGGTCGGGTCGGAGGCGGAGGTCGAGACGGAGGTCGGGGCCGAGACGGAGCGTGGGAATGGGGACGAGACGGAGCGTGGGAATGGGGACGAGACGGAGCGTGGGAATGGGGACGAGCCGCCGGGTGAGAATGCGACTGGGGATGGGGATAAGACGAACGGTGGGGAGAATCGATGACAGATCGTAGGCCGGTCAAGACACAACACCATCTGGCCAAGGCGCTGCACCCCAGTCCGAGCGTGCTCAAGGAGGCGATGGGTGAGGCCAAAGGCTTCAACGCGAAGTTTGCCGTGCTCATCACCAGGCTGGTCGGCACGATGTGGTGCGCCTATCTGTTTGCGTGCATAGCCCTGATCGGTCTCGGTCCGGCCTTGAAACCGGGGGGAGAGGGCATCGTGGCGTGGATCGCGCAGACCTTCCTTCAGCTCGTTCTGCTGTCGGTGATCATGGTCGGGCAGAACGTCCAGAGCCTTGCCGCGGATGCTCGCTCCGCGAACACTTTCAAAGACGCCGAGGAGATCCTCGATCGGCTCGACATACACACACAGGGCGGCCTAAAGGCGATCATCGACCGCTTGGATGAGATCGCACCGGCTTCGAGCGGTACGGGTGCCGCGAGCGCGAGCGGCGGGAGCCCCGGTGCAAGCAGCAATGCTCCTAAAGCGAGCTAATCAGAAGCTGATTACCGCAGAGAGCCGATCCCTCTCGGAGCCTCAGGCCTCGATCAGATCCGCATCTGGGAGTGGCGGATCCCCTTGTCCACCGCGGCCCTCTCCGCCCCCGAGCTCGCTTGCCACTCGCTTCGCGCTGGCGTTCGCCCTGTCAGTTGTGCTGATCAGCCCGAGTCCCACGATCGTCACACCGCAGCCAGCCACCATCCACCAGACGGTGTGACTGGCTCCGACGAAGCCCGGACCGACTGTCACGGCGCCCGCAGCCGCTATCGCCCCGGCGATGGCTACACCCAATGTCTGGCCCACTTGGCGTGAGGTCGACGCCACCGCGGCGGCCACGCCGGCCTGTGCCTCGGGCATGCCCAGCACCGCCGTGTTGGTGATCGGCGGGTTCACCATGCCAAAGCCGATCCCAAAGACAAAGTAGGCGGGTAGCAGCGATGCGATCGGCGTGCTGGCCTCGACCCCCGTCAGCAGGAGACCGCCCAGCATGATCCCGAGACCGCCGACGAGAAGCGCTATGCGTGGCCCGCGGCGACCGACGATACGGCCTGAGAGCGGAGCGAAGAACAATGTCATCGCCGCTATTGGCAAGGTGTAAAGCCCGGCTGTGAGCGCAGACAGATGGCGGATCTCCTGCAGGTAAAGGGTATTGAGGAACAGGAACGCGCCCAGCGCGGCGAATGCGCACACGGCGATCACGCTTGCGCTCGAGAAGGGGACGCTGCGAAAGAAGCGCGGCTCGAGCAATGGCTCGCGGCGACGGGCCTCGTACGGGACGAGGGTGCCCACAGCCAACGCGGCGAGCACGAACAAGCCGATCGTCTGAGCGGAGAGCCAGCCCGCCGAAGGCGCCTCGATGATCGCGTAGGTAAGCGATGCAAGCAGGACGATGACGAGCACCTGACCGACCGGGTCCAGGCGTCGTGGGCGCGGAGCGCGAGACTCTGGGACAAAGCGCATGGTGAGTCCCAGTGCGAGCAGCCCCACGGGAATGTTGATCCAGAAGATCGCGCGCCAATCCACCCCCTGCACGAGCGCTCCTCCCAGCACCGGCCCCAAAGCCAGGCTGATGCCGATCGTGGCGCCCCACATGCCGATCGCCTGAGCCCGCTCGCGTGCGTCGGTGAAGACATTGCGGATGATCGACATCGCTACCGGATTGAGCATCGATCCACCAACCGCCTGCAGCATGCGGAACACGATCAACCATCCCAGGCTCGGGGCCGCGCTACACAGCAGCGAGCTCAGTGTGAATACAGCGAGCCCCGTCTGAAACACGCGGCGGCGTCCGAGCCGATCCCCCATCGACCCGCCCAGCATGAGCAAACTCGCGAGCACCAGCGTGTAGGCGTCCACCGTCCACTGCAGGTCCGACACGGGCGCGTGCAGTTCCCGCCCGATCGACGGCAGGGCGACGTTGACGATCGTGTTGTCCAGCCCCACGATCAGCAGGCTCATGCAGCAAATGGCAAGCACGAGCCGACGACGCGCCCGGGGCAACTCATCGGCAGGGAGGGACGAAGGGCGCACTCGGCTCACACCGTGCAGTCTGCCCGTTGCCCAGGTACCCATGCGTCGAGCTGACCCGTCATCCCGGGACGCCCGACCCGACTCACGATCGAGACGGGGCGGGTCGAGCGATCAGGACGGTGCCGGCTGTGGCGAGGGAGCCGGAGGCAGGGTCACCGGCGGAACGGGAGTCGGCGGAGTCGGCGCCTGCTTGTACGCCTGAACCCACGTGTGGATCCACGATGCCAGGAAGCCCACGCTTGCGAACACGGAGGGCTGCCTCGTAGAGCATCTCCCGTACACGTGATCGGCAATACCCACCTCGACCGGTTCGCCACCCGGCCCGGGCGCAAGCAGCGGACCGCCGCTGTCCCCCTCGCACACTCCCGTGGCGTAGCTAGGTGGAGTGATCGTGCAAATCTCGCTCCGCGCATAGAAGGGCGGAGCGTTGCGCTTGCACCATTTGCGTCCCTGCACGACGGTGGCAGCCGACTGAAGCTGTTCGGTTAGGACCGTTTGATCGTAGGTGGTCTTACCCCAGCCGACGATCGTCGCCGGCACACCCGCCGCAATTCGCTTAGCGTTAGTCCGCGTCGCCAGCGTGATCGGCGGGGCCGCGGTGGGAGTGGAGAGGACCAGTAGCGCCGCGTCTCCATCATCGACCTTGCGCGCGAGCCCCGGGTAAACGATCACCCCAACGACCGTTGAGACCGGTTCACCGGGCAGCAAGGGATCGACGGCGCCTATCACCACCCTGTAGCCGGATGGACTGAACGGCGCCCCAGTTTGCATGTTCTCGGCACAGTGACCGGCCGTCAGAACGAGGCTAGGAGCTACCACGGTCCCAGTGCACTGGTAGGCCGCCTGGCCTTGGAAGTCGACTATGTATGCAAGCGACGGGAATGTGCCCGCTTGAGCCGCCGCTCCACCGATGACCGACTCGTGGGCGACGGCGGCGGGGTGTGCGTGCGCACGGCTAGCGACCGTGCGTGCGTGCGTGCGGCGAGCGAAGTGGTGACGAGCACCGAAGCCGATCACGTCGCGCTGGTGAGGCCCGCTGCCCACACCGATGGTCTGCACCGCAATCGCCACCGGGGCAGAGATCGCGGCACTCCAGAGGATCGCCAAGACAAGCGCCGACTTGACGCGGCGAATGGGGGTCATAAGCGATCTTGCGGTTGATATCGAGAGCATCGCGAGGGCATCGTCTCAGCTGGCACCGAGCGGCGCAGCGCAGATTCTCATCGGCACAGCCACTCGGCAGTCTTAGCGTTAGTCAGAACGCCCACGAGCCAAGAACACGCCGGCCAGGAGACAGGATCGGTGGCACGGTCAAGCAACACCGAAGATTTGCCGAATATCTTGAGCATGCGGGATCAACGAGAGCTGCGCAAAGACTCTGTACCGGCGGAGCAGCTGAGCGAAAGCACCGCAGCGGGAGAGCACATAGCACTGCACCTGGCCCCTTTCGCAGCAGCAGCGGGGCTTGCCGCGGTTATCGCGCCGATTGCGACGAACGTAGACTGGGCTCAGTACGCGACGGCGCTGGCTTTGGGAGTTATCGCCGGCTTGGTACGGCTCATCCCATCCTGGGGAGCACTCGCCAAGGCGAGAGAGATTCCTCCGTCATTGATCTTCCTCGCATCCGTCGCCTTCCTGCGCAGCTCCGCCGGGGGGGCGAACTCCGGTATCGCAGTAGTAGCGCTGCTTCCAGTCTTCTGGACGGCCCTATACGGCGATCGTCGTCAGCTATGTGTCGTCACCGTAGGTATGGCTGTCTTCTTCCTCGCCCCACTCGTGTTCTTGGGGGGAGCCGCATACCCCGCCACGCAGTACCGCGCCGCGGTGCTCTTCCTTGCGGTGGGCGCGATCATCGGCTTTACCACCCAATGGCTGGTCGCCGAGGTGCGCTACCAGGCTAACGAGGCAGAGCACCGCGAGCGGGCTCTGGAGCAGGTGGCAGCCGTGATGCGCGGGATGTCGAACAGTCCCCATGCCCGAGCCGAGGTATGCGAGGCGGCCCGTTCGATCAGCAAGGCGAGCTTCGCGCTGCTGTACGAGCCCACCGGCAGCTCCGGAGCGTTGCGCACCACCGCAATGGCGGGCATCGACGTGGCACCCTTAGAGATCACTCCTGGGAGAAGCTCAGCGGCTGGCGAGGCATTCGTCTCACGGTGCTCCTTCCTGTGGAGCGACCGCGACAAGCTGGGCGGCTTTGACCGCGTCATGCGGGAGACCGTCGGGCGTCCCGCTTCGATGTTGTTCGAGCCGGTTTTCAGCGGCGAGGAGCCGGTTGGCGTTCTTGTCGTCGGCTGGCCCCAGGAGATTCGAGCGGGTGGCACACGGGCGACGCTGATCACGCTGCTCGCACACGAGGTCGCGACGGCTATCAAGCGCGCCGACCTGCTCTCCCAGCTGACCGACATGGCCAGCACCGACGCGCTCACAGGGCTACCCAACCGACGAGCGTGGGAGACCAATCTCGACCGTGCGCTGCTCGAGCGAGAGCCTTTCGTGCTGGCGATGCTCGACCTCGATCACTTCAAGAGCTTCAACGACACCCGCGGGCATCCGGCGGGCGACCGTCTACTCAAGGAGACCGCGGCGGCGTGGCGTGAAGAGCTGCGCAGCGGCGACTTCCTGGCGCGCATCGGCGGCGAGGAGTTCGCGCTGCTGCTGCCACGCTGCGCCACCAAAGACGCACTCGCGGTCGTCGATCGCCTGCGTAGACGGGTGCGATATGAGCAGACCTGCTCGGCGGGCGTGGTCATCCAGGAGCCCGGCGAAGACGCCGAAGCTCTGATGACACGCGTCGACGAGGCGCTCTATGCCGCCAAGTCTGCCGGGCGCGACCGTGTGTCGCTAACTGCCTGAAGGTCGCAACGATCTCAAGGCGACCTCGACGCATGCGAGCTCCGTGAGCATCGTGTCGGCCGACCGCTCCAAGTGGCACGGACATAGCAACTATTGAGTTATCCGATGGGATCTGCCGATAGCGGAATATGCGTACGAGGAGCAGAGCGCGTGTAAGCCTCACGGGTCAAGTGGCGCTGCTCAGTCTGATACCGATCGTCGCACTCGGGATCGTGCTCGCGTGGGTCCTACGAGGCGAGATCGTGGCGCGCACGCTGGCCGACGCCACACAGTCGGCCAGCCTCGTCGCGCGACTTGGAGTGCAGCCGAGAATCACGCCCAGCGAGCTGCAGCATGGCCTGAGCGCAGATGGGGTGAGAGCCCTGGACGAGCAGTTGCGCGCGCGCTCAGTCACGAACGACCTTGCACGCATCAAGATCTGGAACAACGAAGGCTTGATCGTCTATTCCGACGACCATGCGCTGATCGGGCGCCACCCCGGCGAGAGCGACGACCTGCAGAACGCGTTGCATGGGAATCCAGACGCTGCCGCGGTGGTGAGCCCAACTCTTCACTCGGAGACGGCCAGCGAGGTCGGCTTGGGGAGACTCGTAGAGGTATACGTACCGTTGCGCTTCACCGCTTCCGAACGGCCGGCGGGCGCGTTCGAGATCTACCTCAGCTATACGCCGATCGCGGCCGCCATCGGCAGTGACGAGCGCACGATCGCTCTGCTCGTGGCGTTGGGCCTCGCGCTGTTGTGGGCTGTCTTGTTCAGAATCGTGGCGTCGGCGTCGCGACGCCTGCGCCGTCAGGCCGAGGAGAACGATCGTCTTGCCCGCTATGACCAGTTGACGGGGCTACCCAACCGCACGCTCTTCTCCGAGCGCTTGGCAGAGGTGTTGCGCGAGAGGGACGCAGACAGCAACAGCAAGGTCGCAGTGCTGCTGCTCGACCTGGATGGCTTCAAGCAGATAAACGACACGCTTGGACATGTGGCGGGTGACACGGTCCTGATCGAGGTGGCTCGGCGTCTGCGCGCAAGCCTTGACCCCGATCTGATCATTGCTCGTCTGGGCAACGACGAGTATGCGGTGCTCCAGCCACGTACCGCCGGCCAAGCCGGCGCGCTCGAGACTGCCGCTCAGATCCGCGCGACGATGGAGGAGCCGGTGGCACTCGACGGAGTCGCAGTCAACGTCGAGGCGAGCATCGGCATCGCGCTTGCGCCTGACCACGCCGCCGACGCGGAGGCGCTTGTGCGACGCGCCGACATGGCGCTCGGGCACGCCCGCTCCTACCGTGGCGTCGTCGAGGTGTACTCCGTCGCACACGATCACTTCGAGGCCGCACGCCTGAAGCTCCTGGGGCAGGTCCGCCCCGCCCTGGAGCGCAAGGAGTTCGTGCTCTTCTATCAACCCAAGATCGATCTCGCGAGTGGCCGTGTGACGGGCGTCGAGGCATTGTTGCGCTGGAAGCATCCCCAGAGGGGCATGCTGGCGCCGCTCGAGTTCATGCCGGTGATCGAGCAAACCGCGTTGATCGGAGACGTGGCTATGTACGTGGTCGACCAAGCCCTCAGTCAGCTTGCGGCATGGCGTCGACTTGGACTCGAGTTTGGCATGTCGGTGAACCTGTCCGCGCGCAACCTGCACGATCCCGCGCTGCCCACGCACATCGAATCGCTCCTGAAGACCCACGCGACTCCCGACGGGGCACTCACGGTCGAGGTCACAGAGAGCGCCGCGATGACCGACACCGACAGAGCGTTGCGGGTATTGAGCGCTCTGCGCGGATTGGGAGTCGGCGTGTCAATCGACGACTTTGGCAGTGGACACGCGTCGATCGCATATCTAGCGAGACTCCCGGCAACCGAGCTGAAGATCGACCGCTCGCTGATAACCAACATATGCGAGAGCCCGCGAGACGAAGCAATCGCGCAAACCACCATTGATCTGGCTCGCCACCTCGACCTCTGCGTGGTGGCCGAGGGCATCGAGACAGTCGAGGTCGCCAAGCGCCTGCTCGAGATCGGCTGCGACACTGGCCAGGGGTACTTTATCTCCAGGCCCCTGCCGCACGAGGAGATCACCGAGTGGCTGAAGGAGCGTGTGGCGAGGCAAGACAAGCAGCAGCAGGGACAGGCTGGGGCCAGCCCGACTTATTCGGCTGGCTGAGCCGGATCCGATTGGCTTTACGTCAATCCGCCGCCCCACAAATGCCCCCGCCAGGAGTCGAACCTGGATCTACCGCTTAGGAGGCTGCCTCCAGCGAAAGGCCGAAAGGCCGAAAGGCTGAAAGGCCGGATCTGTAGGCGATTGCTGGCGATTCTACGGTTCGGCATGCCCACATGTTCGGCGGGTTTGGGCACGATTTGGCTGGGTTTGGGCACTGGAATTGAGCCAGCGCCCATTCCGAGAACCGTCGCGGTCGGTGGGTAGCTTGCACCGACGATGACGAACTCAGTGGCATGACCCAGCCTGCACGCGCATTTGGGATGTGACGCTGATGCCGCGGATTAGCGCCTTCTACGGGTTGGTGATCTGGATGTATTTCGGCGAGACACACCACCGAGGGCGCCCACTTCCACGCCAACTACGGAGAGGACGAGGCCACAATCGACATCGAGAGCATGACGATCATCGCCGGCGGGCTGCCGCCGCGCGGCCGGCGGCTCGTAATCGAGTGGGCGCGGGCGCATGAGGCCGAGCTGCGCGATAACTGGGATCGCGCGCGCCGCAACGAGCCGCTTCAACCCATCGATCCGTTGCGCTGAACGCTCTACCATTGCCCCCGATGCGCAGCACACCCTTCCTTACCGAGGCCAAGCCACTCGACGGTTACGCCGTACACGTCCGCTTTGGCGACGGCACAACAGCCGATGTCGATCTCTCCTACCTGCTCGACTACGGTGGTGTATTCGAGCCGCTGCACGATCCGGCCTACTTCGCGCGCCTACAGGCCGACGCGGAAGCCGGCACGATCGTGTGGCCCAACGGCGCCGACATCGCGCCAGAGACGCTGTACGCGCGCGCCCAGCGGCGCGCCGCCGCCACGGCATAGAGACAAGCGGGACCTGTCAGGCATGGACACAACCCGCACACTCGCCCGCATCACCAGCGCCGAACCGCTGGAGAGATCCCGGCTGCGACTGACCTTCACCGACGGCCTTGTGCGCGAGGTAGACCTGTCGCACGACCTCTGGGGTCAGCTGGCCGAACCGCTGCGGGACCCCGACTACTTCCGCCAGGTGGGCGTCGATCCCGAGCTGGGCACCGTCGTTTGGCCCAACGGCTACGACCTCGACCCCGACGTGCTCCACGGGGATCACGAGGCCGTCGGCGCTTCAGCAGCGCAGACCGCGCACTAAATCATCACGGCCCATGCCCCCGCCAGGAGTCGAACCTGGATCTACCGCTTAGGAGGACGAAGGCCGAATCGGCTGGCTGGCCGGAATCGCTAGGCACAGCAACGGTTTAGGCCGCCATCTCGGCGGTGTTATGCCCGGCGATACGGCGCGATTGGGCTAGGTTTAGGCGGTGGTCTGAGGTCCACCGCCTAAACAGGTCCGCGCATAGGCGTTTAGCGTCTGCGACTTGCTCCAACCCGAACCGCTGCCGATGGGTGGTCGACGAGAGACGCACGAATCGCCTCTAGATCTACCGGGAGTTCGTCTGCGGCTCCGAGCTCAGCGGCAATCGCGATTGGAGCCGCTCGACCAGGATCGGCTGCCGCCACTCGTAGGGCGTCCAACACTGCCTCGCTTCCACGGCTCGAGACCGCGAGTCGCGCAATGCCGCCCGCAGCCTGCGTTCTGACTAGCGGATCCTGGTCCCGGACGAGCGTCAGTAGTGCTGACGCGTAGTGCTCTCCCGGAGCTTGAGCTGCAAGATGGGCGGCCCACTTGCGATGAGATCCGGTGCCGGCAAGCAACTTGCCGAACGCGATACCGAAGTCCGGCTCGCGGGCTTTTAGCACCTCTGTGATGAATATGGCCTCGCCGGTAATGTCAGGGCTGAACGTCGGATCAGTGGCCTCGGGCCCTGCCTGCGCTGCCTTTTCGACCACCTCAAGCAATTGGTCGCCAAGGAGCGCCCGAAACTCGGTGGCCCGTTCTGCCATCAGCCCAAGCAATGGCTGCTTCTTCGATCGTGCGACGGCCGCATCCGCAAGCAGTTCAGCAAGACATGAAGCGTCATCGTCCGATGGGTGGCTCAGGAGAATCACTCCGAGCACGTAGGCTGGGTCGAGGCCACCGAGCGTCGTCTTCCCCGCCGCAGCGTCCGTGCGAATTTGCTGAATAGCTTGCTTCAGTCGGTCCCGCACTGTGACGAGAAGCGCACCATCGAGATTGTTAACATACCGGGCTGCTAGCAGCGCTTGCAAAGACCCCGCCAGGAGCTCGTGCTCGATGACATCCTTTGCCGCTGAATTGTGTGTCTTGGCGATGCCGAGGATCGGATAACGGAGCGGGTGCTGGTCATCGGGGATCCCGTTAGCGAGAAGTGCCCCTATCCGCGCCGAGGTCCAGATGTCGTCCGGGAGAGACTGAAGCAGCCTTTGCCACATGGCGACCAGCAGCTGACGGTCGCGGAGGTCCGCTTGCGGAAGCCTCGAAACGACAAAGTTAGAGATGTCGTCGGGAATGGTGTCGGTGAGGCCGCTCATGGTCTCAAGGAGCAACGCATGTGGGTCAAACGATCGACTGGTTGCCAGCCTCAAGAGCCGCGCCGGGTCATCGAAGCCTGCCGCGAGCCACTGCAGACAGTGGCGGGCGGCGTCGAGGCTGAACAGGTCGCCCGCGTGTTGGATGAGCGCTAGGTCGGCGAAGATCGTCGTGTGAGTCGACCTGTCAAGGTCGAGGCCATCAGCCACAGCAGTAATTGCCCGGCATGGCCCGTCGTTCGCTATATGGAGGAGGGCCTGCTTCAACTCCTTGTCCGCGCCCGCCTGTCGCAGCATCCTGAGCCCCTCGGTAACCCCCTCGACGGGCGATCCGTTGTCGAGTCGGAGCAGGGTGTCCTGGGCAAGCAGGGTGAAGAGGTGGCGCCACGCGCCATGATCGCCCACATGACCAGCTGCCAAGGCCGCTACGTACAACTGATTGTTGGCGTGATCCGGACCGTCGATCGTGGTGCTCCGGTCGCCGGCCCAAGTCTTAAATGTCCTTTCCGTCACAGCTTCCAACCCACCGAGGGTCGTCTGTGCCCGCCACCAAGACACCGCCGTGTCTGCGCTCTGAATCACCGAGCCGAAGTCCTTCTCTTCCCATGGCGCGGTGGAGAAGATCAGTGCCTGTGCCGAGCCGTCGATCGCTGAGGCGGTGACGTCGTGTGGAGCGACGTTACGCACCCCGAGCGCTAGGTTGGCATCCGCTCGTGCGGCCGTAACGTCGCCGCGTTCGAGGTGAATGCGGGCGCGCTGGATATGCAGCCAGGCGTTGTCGACAGGGGCCACATCATCTGGCTCGATCGCGGCATCGAGATAGGTGAGCGCTTCGGCATACTGGCCGCGCTCGATGCATGCTGAAACGAGCGCGACGGCTGCTGCGACCTTCCGGTCCGGCATGTCGGCGGTCTCAACGCAAGCCTCCAAGGGAGCGAGATCGTCGCGCATGATTCGTTCCTCAAGCGCGGCGGTGAACCGCCATCTCCAGTCTCCCGACGATGCGGCTTCGACAATCGGTGGGACCTTCTTCGAGGGCTTCATTCCGAGGAATGCGTTTCCTGGGTCTCTCAGGTTGTCGATCGTGTCGAACTGGCCACGCGCAATCATCGCGACCACCTGCTCCGGAGTAGGGGTTTCTTGAAACCAAGCTCTCTGTCTGGTCGCGATCAGACGCGGTGCGATCATCGCGAACCTCAGCTGGTCGGTGGAAGCCGTGGCGGCGCCACCAGTCCATGTAGTGCCCTCGAAAGGAACATTGGAGCGAGCGGTGCCGGCGACGGCAAGCAACGCGTCGACGTGCGCCGCGTCGAGTGTGTTTTCGGAGGGCACGAGGATCTTCGCGCCCTTGCCTGTGTCCTCCACTGCATCGGTCGTGATGTGGACCCAATATGAGATGTCCTTCTTGTCGTCGTGAAGGACGAGCAGGTGAGGAAGCGCGTGCCCAGTCCAATAGTCAAAATGGTCCTTCGTCACTTCGGGATACCACCAGCCGTCAGGTGCTGACGGGTCCCCTTCGGGTCTCCGGAAGTACGAGTTCCCAGTCTTCACTTGAACACCGATCACGACGCCTATATCGAAGCCTCTCGGCCAGACCTGGACGAAGATGTCGGTGCCGAGATCGTGGGGCTTATTTATGACCGGTCCCCAACGCAGATCCTCAAAGCTCGCCGCTACGCGGTTAATTCCCTTCTCAGCCAGTGTCTCTGTAATCGCGGCTCGCATGGGCATTGCAGTCTGCATCTTGACGATCGGGGAGGCGCGGCGACAAAACTCGGGGGCCGTCCCAGCAACGAACTGTGCTGTCCGGCGGACGGCAGAAGGGCTTGGCGCTCCGCTACAGACAACCGCGTCGTTCTGCGCGCCATCGCATATCGGACGATCACGTTGGCAACCAAGCGATCTGCCCTGAAATGGGTTCCCGACACCGGAGGACGAAGGTCGGGTAGCCGAGTGGGCCTTTGTTCGCCAAGCGTTGCGACGCTTCGGCCGGTCATCTCAGCCTGGGGATCACTGGCGAATCGGCATGATTGGGCTGGTTTAGGTAGTGACCTCAAGGCCGCTGCTAAACCGACGCTCCGTAGCGCCGATCGCATCTCCCCGGCCGCGTAATCCGGCGAGCACGAGCGTCGGCTCGGTCCCGGGCGAAAGCGCTCCTGCGGCCGGAATCATCTCGGCCGAGCCCACGCAGTAACGACCCGGTCCGCTTAGCTTGCGGGCGGCAAGGCGGTCGCTGTGAGCGAGACGGGCGAGACCATTACGTCGCCCGGTTCGCGGGTGGAGTACTTGGCCTCCACCTCGACCCCCACACTGTGGGCTCCTGCAGGAAGGCGGATCGCCAACTGCGCAGGAAGCTGGGCCGATTGACCGCCAGCGATCGACGAACTACTGTTGGTGGTCAACTTTCCGTCAACGATGAGATACAGCGTCACGACAGCGCTGGCGGTGGGCGCACCTTCGTCGTGAAGACCGGCGATCGAGGACACCAGAACCTCTCCCGGTGCCTTGAGGCTCAGATGAACTTCGCGGCCGGGCACGGTGACCCCCGTTAGCTTCAGCTGCGGGCATGTAACCATCGACGGGCGTCCTGGTGGTGCCGGCGCGTTGCACGGTGTCCTAGTGAGGTCTTCGACGCTTGAGTCTGTGATGCCGGCGGCACCAAGCGGGAAACCCAGTGCCGTTGTGGTCACCGCCCCAGAGCGGAGCTGACGGGCGCCGATGCTGTGGGCGGGAAGGGTGACCGCAGCGTACGAGACGCCCCCGAGGCTCACAAACAGCGCGATCGTCGCCGCCACGTTGGCGTAGGTCAGGCGATCGGTGGCGCCCCGCAAACGCCCGCTCAGCAACTTAGCCACAGTAAGCACCATTCTACCAATCTCCATTTCTTGTAGAACCCTTCCGAACCGGGGTTGCCGGAAGGGCCACAACAGCCGGGTGCTTGTCCGTCACCTACGGCGTCGATTCCTCGACGAGCGCGGTATGCAAACCGGAGCTGTTGGTTGTCGGCTGGGTTGCTGCCGGTTTTGTAGCTGAGATCGGGACGCCGGGTCAAGACTTAACAGTGGAAAATGGTGCGGTTCTCCTATTAAGTGCCCGTGCCGTAAGGGCTCGACGTGACACTACGGCTACGCACCGGCCCGCTACCATCTGCCACACGCGCCGAGGACGGCCAGCTCGGAGGGTAGCTGTGAGCGCTCAGCAGCACTGACGCTTGGCGAACCAGACTCCCGCGGCGTCCGGCTTGCGGGTCGACGACGGCGAGGAGCGGGGCAGAGGGGTGGTGTGTGGTGCCCGACTTGCCGGTCGGACACCACACACGCGCGTCTTGCGGACGGTCGGGTCGCCTAGTTTGAGTCGGCGAGCGTCAGGTCGGTTGCCGGTCCACTGTTGGAGTAGTGCCCGACGGCGGTGCAATAGCCGCCCGTCACGCAGGACGCACCGCGCCACATGCTTCCGGTGGTTCCCGACGGCATCGGGAGCGACACGAGTTTCCATTCAGCGCCGTTCCACTTGTCGGTCATCGTGTTTTCACTGCCGCCTTTGGTGGAGGAGTCACCGACGGCGTAGCAGAGCGTCGCCGAGCTGCACGACACGCCGTAGAGTGCGCTTTGTTCGGCGCCACTGGGCGGGATGGTGACTGCCGTCCAGGTGCTGCCGTTCCACGTCTCTGACACGCCGGCGGTTAGTGAGCCGAAGAGTCCACCGCTGATTCCCTCGGCTACACATGAGGTTGCTGTCGGGCAGGAGACGCCGTTGAGGCCAGCGCTCGAGATTTTCGCCGTGGTTTGCATCGTCCATGTGGTGCCGTTCCAGCGGGCAGCGATCGGTTCGCCGCCGAAGGTTCCGCCACCGACCGCGGTGCAGGCGCTGGCCGAGCTGCACGACAGCGCGTTGAACTGGCCTTTGACGTTTGGCGTCGTCATCATTTTCCATTCGCTGCCGTTCCAAATCTCCGCGATCGGGACGCCTTCGAGCGGAGCGACGACGTTGACGCCGGCGCTGATGCAGGCTGTCGCCGAGGTGCACGACACGCCGTACAGGAGATACTCGTCTTTTTCGGGTGCTGCCGGTGTCGTCTGGACTGTCCACGTCGAGCCGTTCCAGCGCTCAACGAGCGGTAGGACGACGCCGGCGTTGGTGAGTTGCGAGCCGAGCGCTGTGCATGCAGAGCTCGAGGTGCAGGAGAGGCCGGAATCGAACGAGGCTGATTTGTCGCCGGCCGGGAACACGGGCGAGGACGTTAGTTTCCACGAGCTGCCGTTGTAGGTCTCCGCGATCGGCACGTTTTCGGGGCCGCCGACAACTTTGTCGTAGCCGGTGCTGAGGCACCATGTCGATGAGGTGCAGGAGTCGCCGTAGAGGGCGTTCTGCGCGCCTTCCGCGCCGCTGACGTTTTCGCTGGTGTCGACCGCCCACGTGAGGGCTGAGGTCACGAAGGTGTGGTCGGTCCCGTCGCTTGTGCCGCTCGGGTTGGTGGCCACGATCCGGTAGTGGTAGGTCCTTTCCGGTTCAAGGCCTGTGATTGCACGTTTCTCGATTTCGGTTGAGAACGTCGAGGTCTCCGCAGCATTCGGAACCGGCACGCTGGTCCCGTAGGACGTGGTCGGCCCGTATTCGAAGTGGTAGGTCGTTTCGCGTCCGTTGGGGTCGATCGCTGCGTTCAACGTCGCGCCGCTCGCTGTGACGCTCGTTGCCGCTTCGGTTGTAGCCCCCGGCGGCGCCATCGTGCCCTCGAGCGTTAGATAGCTCGCCGGACCGCTGTTCGAATAATGCCCGACCGCGGCGCAGTAGGGGCCCCCGCAGGAGACGGCTCGCAGCGCACTGGCGGTCGTGCCCGATGGGAGGGTCAGCGCCATGACCTTCCAGTTCGTGCCGTTCCAAATGTCAGCCATCGAGGATTCGATGCCTCCGAGGCTGCCCTGGTTGCCGGCCGCGATGCACGAGGTCGCTGAGCTGCATGACACCCCGTAGAGCGCGGTCTGTTCCGCTCCGGTCGGGGGGATCGTGACCGCCGTCCACGTGGTGCCGTTCCAGGTCTCAGACACACCGGCGGTCGGCGAGCCGAGGATGCCGCCGCTGATTCCCTCGGCAACACAGGAGGTCGCCGTTGGGCAGGAGACGCCGTTGAGGCTGGCGCTCGCGATTTTCGCGGCTGTCTGCATCGTCCATGTGGTGCCGTTCCAGCGCGCGGCGAGCGGTTCGCCGTTGTAGCCGGTGCCACCGACTGCGGTGCACGCGGTGGCGGAGCTGCACGACAGCGCGTTGAACTGGCCTTTGACGTTCGGCGTGGTCATCATTTTCCATTCGCTGCCGTTCCAGGTCTCCGCGATCGGCACGCCTTCAAGGGTGCCGACGACATTGACGCCAGCGGTGATGCACGACGTAGCCGAGGTGCAGGACACCCCGTAGAGGAGATACTCGTCTTTTTCGGGTGCCGACGGTGTCGTCTGGACCGCCCAGCTCGAGCCGTTCCAGCGCTCAACGAGCGGTAGGATCACGCCCGCGCTCGTGATCTGCGAGCCTATCGCGGTGCACGCCGTGCTCGACGTGCAGGAGATGCCAGAGTCGAGCGACGCTGATTTGTCGCCGGCCGGGACCGTGGGCGTTGTGATGAGGCCCCAGGACGTGCCGTTCCAGCTGACGCCCATCGGCACGCTTTCGGGACCGCCCGTAACGTGGTCATAGCCGGTGCTCAGGCACCACGTTGTTGAGGTGCATGACACCCCGTAGAGGAGATTTGCCGCGCCTTCGGCTGTGCTGACGTTCGCCGTCGTGTGGTTCTCCAGGTAGGGCCCGGTGACGAACGAGACTTCTTTGCCGTGGCTGGTCCCGCCGGCGTTGGTCGCGACGACGCGGTAGACGTATTCGGTGTTGTTGGTCAGCGTTGGATGCTGACTCACTTTGACCCCCGTCGACCCTGAGCCGACCGATACTGCGGTTGTCGGGATCTTCGTCACTTCGCTGCTTTTCCCGGCGATCCAGTATTCGAATTGGTAGGTCGTCGCGAATTCTTCGGGGTTGACCGTCGCGTTGAGTGACGCGCGTGTTTCACCGAGTTCCGTCGGCGTTTCGGTCGTGACCGCCCGGCGGCGGGATCGGGGTAGTGAATTCTTTGTCGGCGCCCGCGGTAGTGCCGGCATAGGTTTTCGCGACGATCCGGAAGTGGTATTTCGTGCCCGGTTTCAGGCCGGTTACTGTCGCGCTCTCAGCGATCGTGGTCGTGCCGAAGCCGGCGCTTGCTTCGCTGGTCGGGATCTTCGATCCGTAGGAGATGGTGGTCCCGTATTCGAAGTCGTAGTGCGCTTCCGGCCCGCTCGGGTTGAGCGTGCCGTTCAGCGTCGCCTGGCGGTAGCCGATGCTGGTCGCCGCTTCGGTTGTCGCGGTCGGCGGCGAGGGTTCGGCGTATGGCGGGTCTTCGAGTTTGCAGGTGTTACCGCCGCCATCGTCCCACAGCTCGTTGACGTACCACCAGCCGGGTCGCCCGTTTTTCTCGGGTAGTTCGATGCTGCCGATCGGTTCGTGAGCGCAGAGGTCGGCGACCTCTTCACCTTTGCTCGAGTACCAGGCATATTCTTCGCCCAGGCCAGGGTCGGACTCGGACTCAGCGAGCTCGTGGGAGCCCGCGGCGGTCGTTGACCACATCAGCTGGGTCGTTTCGACTTCTTTGCCCGCTAGGCGGGAGTTGCAGGTGAATTCTTGTTTGTTTTTGACGAAGTAGTGGTCGAGGTCGCCAGCGTACGGCAGGAAGGTGTAGGGGTAGCCCTGTTCGTCGATGCCGTGATAGGCGCAGCCGCCTTCGGGGTCTTCCGCGAACGAGGAGCCGGGCGCGGCGACGACGATCACCTGCGTGTTGTTGTTCTGGCCGAGGCCGCGGTTGACCCAGGTGGTGATCTCTTTCTTGATGTTTGAGACGGTGAGATTTTGCGGCGCGTCGATCGCCGTTTCGTCGGTTTCGGCGATGACGTGCGCGTCGCCGTAGCTGCCCGATTTGCCGAAGTATTGGGAGAGGATGCCCTGCCAGGATGCCTCGCCGGGCGCTTCGAGTTCGTTGCTGAGGTCGTCGTAGAAGCCCTTGAGCTCGGTGTAAAGCGAGACGCCTTCGTAGAACGGCTGGGTGCCGTTGAACAGATTGTCACCCCACCAGAGGATCTCGAGTTCGGGTTTGTGCTGGACTTCGCCGCCGTGGTATTGGATCGTTTCTCCATTGCCGCCGGTGACCAGTGGGGTGAAGCCGCCGGTGAGCGCTCCGCCGGCGGGGCTTGTTGATTTCGCGGGCAGCGCATGCAGGAACGATCCGGGCATGGCGCCGCGGGGAAGTGGGTTCGCGGCCAGTGCTGGCGCAGCGAGGGTGAGCGCGAGGAGCAGTGCTGCTGCTGCGGCGATCAGGAGCGCACGAGCGGCACTTTGCTGTCGATTAGGGGTACGGGGCGCGATCGTGCGGGTAGGTGCCGGGAGGCGGCGTCCGTGACTGGTCATTGAGTCCCTTCCTCTCGCCGCTGGAGTGAGCGCGGCGCTTCAGAAAAGCGGTCGCGATGTCCCGGCGGTGGCTGGCTGGCTGACGTTGCGGACAGACTTGTAACCCACGCTCAACCAAGCCGCAAGACTTAACACGGTAAAAACAGCTGCGCGGGTTATTAAGTGGGTGGGTACGACGGCTCGTGTGACAGTAGCTGTGATACGTCTATGCCGGAGTCCTTAAGTTGCGGGCTCCAATGCTCTGCGCGCAGGGTCTCAGCTGCTTGTTCCCCCTGTGGAGTGAGGTGCCACTCGTTGCGCGACCCGGGTCTGCGCGGGCGACTGGCAACGAGATGACGGCTAGCCAACGTCGAGAGCAATCGTGAAATTTGGGAGCCGTGAGCGACACCGATACGCGCCGCGATCTCTCCGTTACTGGAACCAGGGATCTCAGCCACGGCCATCAGACATAACGTGATCCGATCCGCGATGGCGGGCGCTGGCGGTGAAAGTGCCTGGGGCTGCGCACCCGGTGGCCAGCAGAGGTTGGGTGGGGCGGCGGAGCCGTCGAGGATCGCGCAGGCAAGCTCCTCCCCGCGCCGGATCTCGCGAGCGCGAACATCCGCGCTGACGAACGAAGCTACCACCAGCCCCATCAGCGGCCCGAGGGCCTCAAGTAGCGGCGCATCGGGGCCTTGCAGGAGCCGCGTGTTCAGGACACCGAGAACCGCTGCCATAGCTCCTTCTGCAGCTACGGTCACGCCTGGGGATTCAGGCGCGGTTGACCATTCACGCAAGATGGCAGCGCGAAGTGCGTCAAGGCATTGCTCTCGTCGCTCGAGCGCCCATCCGCCGGCAGCCAAACTCTCCAGGTGCCACACTCTGGTGCGAGCGGGTTCGGCATCGAATAGCACCAGAAGGGCTGCGAGCGCGGAGCGTAGAGCGTCAAGCCATGAGGTCTCCTTGGCAAACGCTTGGAGCATCACATCGAGGGCACGTTGGGCGCCTTCGTCGATGACCGCAAGGAAGCAGTCCTCGAGACTGTTGAAGTAGTCATAGAACGTCCGGGTTGACACCCCCGCCTGCCTGCTGACCGCGCTCACCGATGCGCGGGTAAAGCCACGCTCGCACGAGATCTCGACCATCGCCTGAAGGATTCGCGCGCGCGGCGTCTGTTCGGCCGCGAGCAGGACGTCGGACGCACGATTTCCGTTTTTGGGGGCAGAGAGTGAGTGTGACAAACCCTCGGCGGGAGAAGTGACGCCTCTGTCTAGGACGCGCTGGATCGAGTCGGCCAGCCGAGCAAGGGCTTGACGGGTGAGGGTGTCCTCACGTCCGAAGTTGTGGATGACATTCGCGACGGGTACGCCGTGCGAGTCACGCTCATTGTGGACAAGCGCGAGATAGCGCGTCACTTCACCGTCCCTAGTCTTACGCGAAAGCGCCCGCAGAAACATTTGTCCCCCTATTTTCTAGGCGATGTCGCGCGAAACCTGGCCGACCCGCATAGCGGATCCAGCACGATGCAGCTCAGCATCCCGGGATCGCTATCGAACAACAACGGCCGAAAACACGGGCCGGGTACATCCTGTGAGAGATTCGGGCACGGTTGCTCAGCGCTCATCTTTCACCCCGAGACCCGGCGACGCTCCGGCGAGCAGATATGCACCAGCTGGGTCTAAAGTCAAACAGCCGAGCATCACGAGGTTCGCCGTAACACTCTGGACAGTCGCAGGCGACAAGTCGAGCCGCCTAGCGATTTGAGCGGCGGTCAGGGCTCGACACATCGGCGAGAAGCACGCCAAAACATACATGCCGCGCGCACTTGAGCCGCGCGGCATGTACGCCGGACGCAATCTGCGAACGCGCGACCCCTCCGGGCTCATCGCATCTGCCGTAGCAAATGCGCCACGTAGGTCGGGTGACGTCTAGGGGTGGGGCGCGGTTCTAGCGCGTGGCTTATCCACCCGGCGGTGGCGAGTAGCGTCAGACGCTCATACACCCGGACGGATCCCAGTCGGCGTGTGGGTAGGCTAAGAGCTTCGGCGAGACAAAAGTTAGGATCACTCAGAAGCTCCTGTAACAGCTTGTTGGCCGCGACCACGCGCCGCTGCTTGTGGAGCGACTGACTGCTTACACCTACGACAGTGAATCCACACGCTGTCATACTTTCAAAGCGGTCACGGAAGGCCCGGTGTTGTTCTGCGTCAAGGAGAGGCGTCTCGTCTCCGCGGATGATCCCGCCCGCGCCTGGATACAGGTAGATCAGGAGCCGAGCGTGCGCGACGAAATCGAACGGGTGCCCTGAAGCCGACTCAAGCTCAACGTCCGGTACCAATTGGCCCCTGAGGGAGTCAAGGGCCAGTACATCGACGTCAGTCACGTCAACCGCGATCCGGGACGGAGGGACGCCGGACAACCAACACCGGCTCACTCAGCGTTGGAACACTCGCAGGCTCAGGGTCCTCGTGGCCTTTGCCTCGTGGACTCATGGTGCCCTGCACCTTGATCCACGCAACCGCCTGAGTAGGGTTTCTGGCCACCATCGATGTGCGATCCTGACAGATGGAATAACGCACAGGCAAGGAACTTGTTCCGAGCAAAAGGGAAACATTCTGCACAAAATAAATTGCGCTAAAAAAGGGGGCTCGATAGCCAGGACCGTGGACGGCCGTTGCCGGCACGGAGCCTGCGCAGTACGACTCTTGACCCCGCATGCGGCGTGACGATGACGCTACGCCACTGAGCGCGCTCGATCGCTCTGCCTGCGGGCAGGATGCACCGCTTGGAAAGCGTCGCGCGGAGCACGGTATGCATCTCTAGTACCGCCAAGTGCCGGCCTGGACAGGTTTTCTGCCCGCCTCCCCACGGAAGCCATGTCCATTTTGCTGTAGGCGGCTCTAGGAACCGCTCGGGACGAAACTCGTGGGGGTCCTCAAACAGCGCGGGGTCGTGGTGCATCAGATAGGTGCACCCAAGAAGGTGTGCCGGTGGATGGTAGGCCCATCCGTTGATCTCGAACGGCTGTGCGATTGCTCGTGGCACCGTGAATAGGAAGACGGGGCGGTGACGAAGCACCTCGCTGACTGTGGCAGTGAGATACTCGTCGCTGTTGCCTCGGTCGATCTCGTCGATCAGTCGATCTTGAGGGGTCGGGTTGTGCGCGATGAGCTGGAATGCCCACGCTAGAGACGATGCCGTCGTCTCGTGTCCCGCGGTTATGACCGAGACGAGATTGTCGCGAAGTTCTTTGTCCGACATCGATGAACCGTCGGGACGGCGTGCAGCGAGCAGCATTTCAAGCATGTCGCGGCGCGTTCCGGTGCTCGCCCGACGTCGGGCGATGAGGCTTGCGATCAGCCGGTCAACTTCATCGCGGTCCTGGATGAACCGCTTCCATGTAGCTCGCCAGCCCGGCAGCCGATTGAGTCGTGGCTCTTGCAAGACAAGGCTCGCCGTGACGGAGAGCATCGCCAAGAGTGCGTCGCGGAGCAGATCGACTGTCGGGTCCTCCTGATCGAAAACCATCCTCAACATGGCGGTCAATGCCAGGACGCGCAGACGTGGGTGGACCGGTACCGGGATATCGAGTGGCCACGAGGACACCTCCCTGTCGGCTAGGTCTTTGATCATCTCTGCGTGCTCGTCCACCACACGACGGTGGAATGCTGGAGTGATCGCGGTGCGTCCACTCAGGTAGTCATCTTCGTCGCGCAAGATGAATGAGTCCTCGCCAAAGAGCGGGGCCGTTACGTTGGCCCCCTCCCCGGCATGCAGAACGTCAGGTGGGGCAGTGACCACTGCTCGGATGTCCTGAGGATCTGTCAGGAACACCAATGGCACCATATCGACTGGATACACCGTGAAGCGCGAGCCTAGTCTCTTGCGACACCATTCGAGGTACTCCAGCGGTCGCACGCGGCAAGCGACCGTTTGGATCGCCGCCGGCAGGGCTGCAGTTGGGGGAAGGTCAGGTCGGTTACGCGCCGTCCGTCGGGCTGTATGGGGGAATTGCACTGCGTCTCCTTTATGGTTAAGTTGAGCCTTGTAAATAGGTGATTCGCCACAGCCTCAGAACCGGCAGCAGCAAGCTGACTAGGGGGCCAGCACTCGCGAGGATCTGGCGTGTGCGGTAACGCAAGACCGTTGTCCAAGCGCTGTTCTTTGACAGGTACATCGCGGTCATGCATGCGACGATCAGGATGTGCCGCTCACTGTCGGGGAGGCTGCTCACTTCCTGCATAGAGCGGCTAACGAGTGCGCTTATCCGCTGTGTCGCGATGTCCGCCGTCGGGTAGTGCGCGACGTAACTGTGGTCGCCGTTGACGGCATCCTCGAGCTGGTCGACGTGGCTGTCGAGCATCGTCGTCGCAGCCGAGATCCACGGACCGTAGGCTCGATAGACACTCGTGACCATCGAGGGGTCCACCTGTGGTTCCGCGGCTTGCGCAAGTAGGGCGTGGATCGTGAGCGATGCGCTGGCGGCGCCCGTGAGCTCGTACCAGCGTGCCTGGTGTCCATTTGGCCACTCGCGATGGACCCATTCGCGCAATGCCTTTTCGCGGCGATGGGGATCGAGCTCGTGGTTGATGGCCAGCACCTGGGCGCGCCACGCCTCTTGAATCAGCAGAGGGCGTGCGATCTCGTAGGACGGGAGCAGGGCGCAGGTCTCCCTACAGGTTTGGACGAGCGTGTTGAGGTAGCCCCCGTCGTCGTGCCACGGGTGGTGGCGGTAATAGTCGGAGGCCGGCCGATCGGGGTCTAGGCCGTCGACGAGCGCGAGGTGTAGCTGTTTGCCGTTGGTTAGGCCGCGGGCGGCACCTCGCTCGTTGACCGAGTCGAGGAAGTCCCACATGATCTCGTAGGCGACGAGCAAGCGGAGCAGAGCGGGCTCGCGCGAGCGGGTGAAAATGCAGAAGAGTGCGGCGCCGTCGGTGTGTCCTCGCTTGTTGGCGAGCGAGCTCAGTGCGTCCTGTCGGATTGGTCTATCGGGGATTGCCGCCGCCAGCGAGCGCCAGGCACGCACCTCGCGGGCTACGGCGGGCAGCACCCATGCCAGCTCTCGGCCGGTCGCTTCGCCGAGCACGCGTAGTTGGCGTGCCGAGAGCGCCGCCGGTATCGGGGTTGGTCGCCGGGTGCTCGGGTTAGCTGACCGGACGGGCCGCTCGTGGCCGAACACGCACCAGGAGATATCCCGGGATGGCGATGACCAGGACGGCGGCGGCGCTCAAGAGCGCGAATGTGGTGAGCGCTACGAATGCTTCGACGCCGAAGGAGATCGGGAAACCTGTGACGCTCGCCAGAGCGTGGCTCAACAAGAGCTGTCCGTATATGCCGAAGACGGCGCCGGTCAGACAGCCGACGCTGAGAAGCAATGCGCTCTCCCACAACAGCCATCGCCAAAGAACCGACTTGCGGAAGCCCTGGCAACGCAGGAATGCCACGTAGCCGCGGCGCTCCCAGATCATCGACCCAAGCGCGCCGATGAGCGCAAGCATCGCGGCGATCAGGACCAGCTCTCGAATCTGAGTGAGTCGCACCAAACCCTGGCTTGCCAGCGCGTAGTGACGCCGCTCCCGTTCGAGATTGGTTTCCGCGACCAGACCACTATGTGTGCCCAACACGGCCTGCACACTCGTTCGCACAGCGGTAGCCGACGCGTTGGTTGACGTCTGGATCTCAAGGCCGCTCGGTTCGCCATTGCCCCAAGCGCGGGCATAGTCGGTTGCATTGACGATGATCGCGCCCGGCGGCCATCCAAGGTTTGTACTCAGCGCAGCCACTCTAAAAGACTCTGGGTTGGGCGACGGCAGCGTGAACGATGCGCCTACTTGTAGACCTTGTTCGGCTGCAAGCGCCTTTGACACGACCGCCCAGCCGCTTTCCCGAAGCCTCGCGTTCGCCGAAGTGAGATCGCCGGCGACCAGCTCGCTCGGCGGGATTGGCTGGGAGCTGTCGGCGGGGGGCGCCAGAATCCAGAGCTTGCGATCGCCCCATGTGAGGAAGCTTCCGCGATACACACTGACGCGTTGGACTCCTGGAAGGCGCCGGAGACTCGCAGATCCTGCGTACGTAAAGGGAGTCGTGGCGAACGCATTGGATTCCCCCCGCGGGGTCACCCACACGTCCGTGCTCGAGTCGATGCCGTGTGCGGAGGCGTCCAGGCCGCGCTGGAGGTTTTGCTGCGCGCCCTGGATCGAGACGACACCGAACATGGCGACCGCACTGGTAGCAACGATCGCCAAAGTACGGACGCGCGTCGTGGGAGTCCGCAAGTGCGTCAGTGCAATCCGCGGCGACGGCCGATTCAACGCCGGCTGTAGCAGTGCGAAAACCGCTACAGCCCCATCAAACAGGAACGGCAGAGCGCACAACAGCGCGACGACAAGCGTGAGATTGCCGAGCTTCGAGTCCTGCGGGTAGGAGACCAAGACGACGGTAGTGACAGCGAAGCCGACAATGCCACCCAAGGCACGACCCACAGCCCACGAGCGGTGAGCTGCACTCCTACGCTCGCGGGGACGTGAGAACGTGTCGCGCAACGGCCAGAGCACACCCACACCCGCTGCCAGCATGCCGGCTACAACAGCGATCAGCACCGACTGCCACGTCACGATGCGCGCATTCCCGACAGGAAAGGCAAATGACAGATAGCCGGGAGTCGAATGGAACACGAAGATCGACAAGCCATCGCCGAGTATCAGGCCCAGGACACAGGACAGGACTCCGATGATCAATGCATCAAACAGGAGGATCTGCAATGCCATCGTACGGTTGGCACCCTGGAAACGGACGTGTGAGAGCAACTGACGGCGCCGCGGCACTGTGATCAGCATTGCGTTGAGGGCAAGCATAAACCCGACAATCGCGCTGATCGCTGAGAACAAGGTCTCGGACTGATTCTCCGGCAGCGCAGCAACGGCAAATAGAGTGGCGTCGAAGTTCGCGGGCTCGAGGTTCACATGCGTAGCGCTTGCCAAACGACGGAGCCCTGTCTGCACTTCGCGCTCACGGCCTTGCTTAGCTTGGACGAAGATACGTGTAATCCGCCCACTCATACCTGTCACAGATTGGGCGTATTTAATAGGTGCTATTGCCACCGGGCTGCGGACTAGACTTCCGATTTCCGCTTCGCCCAGCGTCGCCCCCACCAGAACTGGAGTAACCCGCGCGCCGACCTGCAACTGGACAGTGCCTAGAGTCAGGCTATCGAGGCGATCCCCGATCGGGATGGGCAGCGCAACCGCCTGTTGTGCCGCAAGCTGCCTGGGACTAAACCGTCGTAGTTTCGACCCGCCGAAATGAGCAAGGCGAGGATCGGTTCCGATCAGGTCGACCGACTGCTGGCGGCCATTTTCCCCGGTCAGGTTCGCTTGCTGTTCGAGAATTGGCAACGCCACCTTTACGCCTGGCAGTCGTCTCGTTTCGCCGAGCAATCGTTCGCTCACCCCCGCAGGGCCTCTGGCGTCCAACTGATACTGCGCGTCGCCAACGAGCTGACCGCTCAGCTTCTGGACAGAATGCGTGAGGCTCGTGCTTGACACCTGGGATGCAAACAGCAGAGCAACCCCGACCGCGATCCCCAGAATCGCAAAGACGTCCTGGACGACAACGCTCTTAGTGCGCAGCCGCGCACGATACAGATAGAGCAGGTCCGAGACGCTCATCCGTCGCGTGCGTAGCCTCATGCGCGCTGCCCAAGTTGCTCTCTAGTTGCCGGCGTATCGTCGGGCCGGTACTCGTGTAGATGCCCGTCGCGAAGCTCGTGGATCTGATCGGCGAAGCCGGCGGCCAGTGGATCGTGTGTTGCAAGAAGGACGGTCGCCCTGCGCTCAGTACTGATTTCGCGCAGAAGCCCAAGCACTTCCCTGGTCCGTTGCGTGTCGAGATTCCCGGTCGGCTCGTCCGCGAGCACCAGCCTTGGATTGGTAGCGAGCGCCATGGCGATCATCACACGCTGCCGCTCGCCCATCGACAGCTCCTCCGTGCGGTGCTCCATTCTCTCTCCGAGACCGAGCCGTACCATCAGCGGTTCGATAGCGGTGTTCGCTTTGCGTGTATCGCTCAAGAGCAGTCTCAGCGAGGCGTTCTCGATCGCCAGCGCACCGGGAATCAGTTCCTGTGGCTGTCCCACGATCCCGAGCTGCGTCAGCCTGTACTCGTCGAGCTCTCTCTCAGAGAGCTCGCAGATGTCTCGGCCATCGAGCACTACGGTTCCCCCATCGGGTCGTTGGGCTCCCGCGACAAGTTCCAGCAGCGTCGTCTTGCCCGAGCCGCTAGGCCCATACAGCGCGACGAACTCCCCGTCAGCCGCGGTCAGCGACAGACCGTCCACGGCACGGATCGCTGGACCATCGCCGACCTTGTAATGCTTGACGAGATTGCGGAGCTCAAGCACTATGCCCGCCTGCGGCCTGCTGGCGACCGTGGGGCAGGTTGATGACGTTGGTCGTGTCAGACATCACTTGGAGTCCGCCAGATCCGTCGAAACACAAGACACGATCGGCCAAGAGGACCGCCTCGAAGTCTGAAGCGCCGACCAACACCCCACATCCCGGCTCTTGAGCGACTGACAGCAGCATCTCGCTAGCCTCCCGCGTCCTGCGAGGCCCGAGACCATCCAGCAGATCGTCGATCACCACCAGTCGGGGACGACCCACGAACCCTCGAGCGAACATGACGAGCAGCCGCTCCCAGTTAGACAGCCCATCCCAGTCGCGTTGTGCGCAATCCTCGACACCGAAGCGACGCAGCGCCTCCAACGCCAGATCGTCCGCAGCACTCATGCGTCGACCGCGACCCATCGCCAGTGGCATGCCGACGTAGTCCAACACCCTGAAGCCGCCCATCCCCTCGCGGTGCATCCACGAGATCTGACCGCCCAACAACTCGGCTCGCTGCTCGACAGAGCAACCCGTCAGGTCGTCTCCGTCGAACCACACATGACCTTCATCGGGCAACTCGATCCCAGCCGCCACCTCAAGTAGCGTCGTCTTGCCCTCACCGCGAGCGCCTACAACCCCGACGACCTCGCCCGCCGAGACCGACAGCGACACGTCCACCAACACCCGCCAGCGCCGGCGCCCACGCCGAAAGCCACGACCAACACCATCCAACCGCAACACGACCTCACCCATCGTCGATCTCCGAGTGCATCTCTCGGTTTTCAAGCCGCGCCTGAAGTGCCATGCACCGCCTCACCTGCAGACCGCACATCCTCACCGTGTCCTCCAAGACCGCGTACCGCGCCCGGCCAGGCCAGTCAGAGCCGTCCGACGGACCGAGTCTGCCGAGCTTCAACTCGGTTTTTAGGCGTTCCTGAGCTTTTTCGTACTCCGCACGCCATCTCTTCTGCATCCGCTCAATAGCTTGGATGATCTCCGGCAGTTCGGATTCATCGGAGTGCTGCACCCACGCCTGCGTCGGATCGCGTATCCGCGGAGGAGCCTTCACGGCTTCGCGCAGCCACCCCCCGAACTCTGCTGTACCCAGCGCGGTCGTCTTGTATACGTCGTCTGGTGCCGTCGTGCCCGACTGGACCTTTTCGATCACGCCACGCTTGGCGAGTTCTGGGAAGATCGCGTAGTTGGTCGTCTTCGCCCAGCGGCCGTGGGGATATCTCTCTTCCAGGCGAATCGCTATACGCGATGCCGAGTCGGGGCGGTCGCAGAGCAGGCCGAGCACCGCCATACTCGGAGTTAGATCGCCCTTCGGGCTGGAACGCCTCCCCACTGGTGTCATCGGCCCATCCGATCGTACTCAAAAGCTCCCTGTTACGTCCGGCCTATTGAACGATTCTGGCCTACCGACAGCAGAGGAGGGCACCCAGTGTCCCTGCGAGTCAGAAACAGACTCGACGCCTAAGCGTCGGGGGAGGGAAACATCGTTTTGACGCGATAGGCAGGAGTGGCGGACGACATCAGCGCAACCGGCAGCGGTAAGACCCGGGGCTTTTCGACGACCCGACGTAATGGCGGTGAAGCTCTACGACCGACCGACGCGGAATGCCTCGCCCGTCTGTGGGACTACGCAAAGCAACACGGCACTTCGCGAGTTCCGTATCGCCATAAGACGACTGACGGCTTCTCGCTCGGTGTGTGGGCGAACAGGCGCCGCAAGAATCGAGGCGAGAACCCTGCGCTCGACCAGCTGCTCGAGTCCATGCCCGGCTGGACGTGGGCTCCTCACGAGCGGGGGTTCGAAGAGCAGCTGGTGCGCTACAAGCATGCGGCCGCGGCGGCCAATTTGAATCGACACCGCGCGTTGCGTGTATGGGCGTCGGCGCAGCGTCGACTGGCGCGCGAAAGCAAGGTGTCAGCTGACCGGTTGGAGCAGCTGACAGCGGCGGGCGTTATTTGATGTGCATGTGCATTGCGATAGCGTCAAAACCCTGTGCACGACACTGTTTCAGTGACCCGCGCCATATGGCCGAGCACACGACGGACGCGGAACGCGCCATCTGCGGGTACACGCCACATGAGTACCGCCACTTCGCGAACAAGCTGGCCGAACGGGCAGGAGAAATCTGGAACGAGCGCCATCCAGCGACCGGTGGGGAAACCAACCCTCCCATCCCCTACTACGCGGCTGCCTTGCTTGATAACGGCAGCATCGAGAAAGACCTGCGAGCGCTGTACGGCGATCGCCGCACACCGGCGATGCTCGAGGTCGTCTCAGGCAGATCCGCCGAGATCGGGTGGGAGATCCTCACGACCGACGCCGGACTTCGCAAGCGCCCCGACTGCCAAGCCTACGAACGGGAGATGATCCGTCTGCGCCGTATAGAGGACGAAGAGCGACGTCTCGAGCAGGACGCACAGAAACTTCAAGCTAGGAACGTCAGTTGCGGTCAACAGGCGCTTCTACCTGAACCGCCGGCTGACGGCGATCGCCTGGACCGCATCTTGAGCCGTCAGGAGGAGATGGTCGCATCGATCGGCGAGCTGAAGGAGATCACGCTTCAGAGCTCCGCGATCACACACCAGCTCATACAGCTCTCCCGGCAGAAGGCGGACACGATCGTAAAGCTCGACCTCTACCGGCTCGACCAAGCAACCTGGCTGCCTATCTCCGACTCCGAGCCTCCCGGCGCGGAGCGCGTTGACTGGGACACCATCGACCGCGGCGCGCTCGGCAGGCCCCTTATGCCGAGCGAGACGTCAGCTGCTGTGCGGGACTGGCTGACCTTCCCAGAGTTCTGCGAAGTCGCAGGACTCGAGGCGCGATCCACACTGACACGCTGGGTCAACAGCGAACACATTCCGACCCGGCGGGACAAGCGTCCGTGGGAGCCTGAGCAGGTGCCTGTTGACGTCTCGCTCGGGAAGAACTATCGCCGGATCTGGGTGCCCGGCGTGCACGAGGCGTTCTGGCGCACCAGCCTCATGCGCGACAAGCTCGCCGAAATACTCGGACGCTGGCCCCCAGAGCAGGGATGGACAACAAAGGAAGGCGAACCGACACCGCGATGCGCAGAGCCAATCCAAGTCGCGCCTGCCCGCCCGCAACTCGTCGCAGCCTGACCTACAGCCGGCGAGCGCATCGGTCAAACGGCGTCAATCCTCACTGAAGCACGGTCACAGACTCGGCATCCACCAAAGTAAGCGGCGTCGATCGAACAGCCACGCACCACGGTCGCCACGCAGGCGCCACCCTCCGAGTTCGCGAGCATGAGCATAGATCCAAGAAGGATGCACACGAAGTAACGCGGCGGCCTCCCTGACCGTTAATGAATCGGACCGACAAACACTCCGCTGACTGAAGATCAGAACGTCGGCTGCCCCTATCTTCGCCATCGCACCTACAGCCGCCCAGCTATGAGCGCGGCCAACTCGATAAATACGTGCGGACTGAGCTCGCCTGTCGCTACTCGCTCTTCAACGACGACGATCACCTCGTTGGGGTCCAAGCGTCGCCGACTGTCCGACGATACGTCCTGAAGCTCGCCGCGGCTGATCATGTTGCGCACGTCCCTCTCATCGATACGCATGATCTGGGCGACCTCCAGCGGCAGGAGCATCAGCCGATCTGCGTCGATCGTCACGCCATCTATGGTCACGTAAGGCATGCAGTCAGTCTGCTGTCGGAGGTTGACAACTGTCGGAGTTCGCATCGTCGAGCTCAAAGCGGGCCACTTCCAAACCTGCGCGGGGGGAAGGTAGCCACCTACGGCGATACGTAGGGGTTCGAGCAAGACCCGACCCCTCTGTCGCCCATGACAAACGCACAGCACCCGTCGTTCGATTCGTCGCAACCGAGCCAGCAGGCATTGGAGCTGGGCGTCTTGGAACGGGTATTTGCCGACGCTGTCGCCGACCTGCTCTCGTCGCAACTGCGGTCTGTCGACCTCGTTGACGCCGCCACTCTGGCCACCACGCTCAACGTGTCTCGCGACTGGGTCTACGCACATTCAGCTGAACTGGGCGGCATACGGATCGGTCCAGGCAACCGAGGCAGGCTTCGCTTTGATCTCGGCCGAGTGCTCGATATCTGGCGAGCATCGGAGCGCACAGGGCCAGGGAGCGAGGTTCAGCGCCCTCATAACCCGAGGACTCAACGAGTCAGACGGATCTCTTCGCCGTCGGAAGGCGAGCTACTCCCGATTCGCCAACCCAGAGGACGGAGGCGACGGACGGTGCAACGGTGAGTGTCCGCGTGGCGTCTTATATTGATTGAAGTTGGTGCCCGCGGTGGTTGCACACCCGGGCACCGTGGCACCGAGAGTTCAGACCTCCCGGCGCGCGAGCCACGCTACCAATCCGGCGCAAGGCTTTCTCGCCAGACCTGTCTCACGGAGCCTCCGACCAAGGAGGAACCGACATGACGAGAGATACCTGATGGGACGGCCAGCGACGGGCAATGTCGACATCGATCGACGTACCAGCAGCCCAACTTTTAGCCTGCGCTTCACGGCGAACGGCAAGCGACGATACGTAAAGCTCGGCACAGCCGCAGAAGGTTGAACGCCGACGAGCGCGCATACCGAGCTTCAGAACGTGCTTGCTGACGTCCGGCGTGGCGTCTGGCAGCCGGCCGCCCCACCACCTGCTCCGGAGATCAAGGAGGACCCAACCTTCCACAAGTTCGCTACCGACTGGTTTGAGGCGATCCGGGGCGAACTACGCCCAAAGACGGTGCTCGACTACGAATGGCAGCTCTCTTGCCATCTGCTGCCGTTCTTTCGCGCCCACCGGCTTTCGCAGATCACCATCCAAGAGGTCGACCGCTACCGGCAGATTCAGGTTCGTCGCGACCAGATATCGCCAAGCTCGATCAACAAGACGATCACGCGGCTCGCACAGATTCTCGAGGTGGCGGTCGAGTATGAGCTGATCGACCGCAACCCGGCGAAGGGCCGCCGACGGCGGCTGAAGGTAGCCCGTCCTGTTCCGGTATGGCTCGACAGCGCCGAGCAGATCGAAGCGTTGTTGGACGCTGCGAGCGCGCTCGACGCCCGAGCCAAGCTCAAAGGAGGACGCGACCAGAAGGGCGGGCTGGAGTACCGTCGCGCGCTGCTTGCGACGTTCCTCTTCGCGGGGCTTCGCATCGGAGAGCTGACCGACCTGCGCTGGCGAGACGTCGACCTTCGAGGCAAAAGGCTGCTTGTGCGCGAAGCCAAGACAGACGCCAGCGTACGAGAAGTGGACATTCTGACCGTGCTTCGCGGCGAGCTGACCTCGCACCATCGCAAGAGCCCGTATAGCTCACCCAGCGACTACGTGTTCCCGAGCGCCGTCGGCACGAAGCTCGCCGAGAGCAACATCCGCCGGCGCGTACTCGACAAGGCGATCGCCGGCGCCGACAAGACTCTGGCCAAGGCCCGCGAAGCGCCGCTACCCGACGGCCTGACGCCCCACAAGCTCCGCCACACCTTTGCCTCGATCCTCGTCGCGCTGGGCGTCGATGCGGGGAGCGTGATGGATCAGCTCGGACACGCCGACCCTGCCTTCACGCTGCGCATCTACCGCCCGGAATGCGACGAGACCCCGCCGCCAAGCAGCGCCTACGGGCGTTCGTCGAGCGCGGCGAGTCCAAATAAACCCGAGTCTGGCGCTTCCGGGGTGCAAGATGCTCGCGTCGACAGCAGCAGAAATCTCGCCGCTAGTATCGCGTGTCGATGGATGAGCTTGACATCGCGATCGCTGATCCAAGGCTCGATGACGTACGACAGCTTGTCGAGCATCATCTGAGGTTCGGGCGTTCGCACAGCCCGCCACAGGATGCGCACGCACTCGAGGTCGATAGCCTGCTCGACCCTGCGGTCAGCCTCTTCAGTATCCGTCGCCGCGGTGAGCTGGTCGCAATCGGCGCACTCAAGCGGCTTGACGATCAGCACGCGGAGCTGAAGACGATGCATACGGCTGAGCATGTCCGTGGCCTGGGCATTGGCCGCGCGATGCTTGACCATCTCCTCGCTGTCGCCCGAGAGCGCGGCCTCGAAGACGTGAGCCTGGAGACTGGGGTCCAGGAAGCATTTGCGCCAGCTCGCTCGCTCTACGTGAGCGCGGGATTTGCACCGTGCGAGCCATTCGGCGACTATCGCCGGAGTCCAAACACCGCCTACATGACGATGAGGGTTAGCGAGCGCCGCGCACAGAGCCGCGCCGTCTGACCTCGATGAGCCTGTTCAGAAGCGCCAACGGCCCCGACACAGTCGGCTCCCACGCATGCCATCTCATCAACGGTCAGGCCGTGGCTCAAACGTCACGTTTTGGCGGGGAAAAGGCGGTAGCCGGGCGCAAGACTTCCACGCCACTCCCGCACCCCAAACGCCCGACCTTCAGAAACCAGCACCAACAAAGGCGATTCTCGATAGTGCCCCCGCCAGGAGTCGAACCTGGATCTACCGCTTAGGAGGCGGTCGTCTTATCCATTGGACTACGAGGGCTCGCGGATAAGGCTACCGTCGTCCGTGCTACCGCTCCGAGCGCTCCGGATAGACATCGTCGATCGTTGTCAGTGCGACATATGGCGCAGCCGCCGCCGCCTCGATCGCCGGGCCGCCTCCGGCGAGCCGGTCAAGCACCGAGACCACCCCACAGATCGTGTGTCCGGCCTGCTTGAGCGCGGCGATGGCGGCAAGCGTGGAGCCACCGGTGGTGACGACGTCCTCCACGACCAGGCAACGATCCTCGGGCATGAGTGGAGGACCCTCGATGCGGCGCTGTAGCCCGTGCGCCTTGGTCTCCTTGCGTATGAAGAAAGCCTTGGCACGTGCGCCACCGGCGAGTGCGGCGCAGGCAACCGGGTCAGCGCCCATCGTCATACCCCCCACGGCGGTGGCGTCCCACTCGTGGGCGCGAGCCGCCACGAGCATCGCCAGCGCCTGAAAGCCCTCGGGGAGCAGGATGGCGCGCTTGGCATCCACGTAATAGGAGGCAATGGCGCCGCTCGTCAGCGTCACCTCGCCGATCACCAGCGCGTGTGCACGTAGTTGCGCCACGAGATCGGTTCTGGCCCCCTCAAGCATCCCGGTGTCTGATTGCTGGTCGGCCATGCGCGTCAAATCTAGACGGTATGGCGCCGCGGTATCCGTCCACCCCGTCCAGGGTGGGGGCTAACCTGCGCCTGTGCTGCTCCCATTGCTGGCCAGAGTACTGAGACTCGCGTCGATCGCGATCTGCCTGATCGCGCTTGCGTCGTTCATTACGTTCGTCGTCGATCAGGCGGGGAACGGGTCCAGTCGCCAACAGGCCGAGGTAAACGAAGCCGGCCCCCCGGACACCAAGGCCCCCGCCCCGTCGAAGCCGAGCCACGAGAGCTCACTTCACAAAGCGATCGACAAAGCGTTCTCTACGCTTGCTTCGCCCTTTTCGGGCATAACCTCGGGATCGAACAGTCAGTGGACGATCCAGATCGTCGACACGCTGCTGGTCCTGCTCGTGTACGGCTTCGGCCTCAGCTTCGTGGCACGTCTGCTGCCTGGGAGACTCTAGAGAACCAGTTCGGAGACGCGTGAACGCTACGGACCGGCGTCATTACGAACGACGCGACTTCCTTGCCCATCGTCCGTGTAGATGTTGACCGGGTAGCCGAGCTGGACCCAGGCAAACACGGCTGGAGCGTCCGGGATCGGGATGCGCAGACAACCGTGACTGGCGGCGTAGGACGGAACTTCGGCATATCCGTGAATCGCGTAGCCGCGAATGAAATAATTGGAGTCGACCATTCCCTCGGAGTTGGTGCCGGGGGTCTTTGAGTAGACGCGGAAGCGGCCGAGCACCGTCGGCGTGGAAGGCTTGCCGGAGCTCATCGTATAGATGCGCCTGACGCGCCCGCCGCGTTCCACCTCGACGAGCACCTGCTTTGAGAGATCGGCTTCGATGTGGTTGCCGTCGCCGGGATAGCGGACGTGAAAGCGCCCGACCCCCTTGCGCAGCAGCTGGAACACGCCCGCGTTCGCGCTTTCAATGCGCTCCAGGCCGCACACCTTGCGGAAGGCCAGCACCGCGCGGCCGGTGGCTTCGTCGAAATAGCCGTTCACCGGCACCTCGTAGCGCCGGCGTGCGAGCTCGTCTTGGAGCAGCCGCACGGCCGGGCCGTGCGCGCGGAAGCTCAAGCTCCCGCGCATATGGATCACGCGATAGGCCAGCGTGTGCGGGGCGGGCGGAGGAGGGGCGGCCCGCCGACTCGCGGCCTGGGCCACGCCGCCGCTCAGCGGCGCGAGACACAACGTCGCCGCGAACGCGGCGCACGAGAGCAATTGTTTCTTGCCGGCCATCATGGGTGATCCTACGCAGTCGGGACGACGATCGCATCGGGGGGATCTGCTGAGATCACGCCGATCTGGCGGAAGATCAGGGCAAGCACCCAGATAGCGGCAAGCGACCCGACCATGAGCACCGGGATCCACCAGCCCCAGCCCTCCAGCTCACCGAATGCGAGCGAGTTGTTCAGCGAATGCAGGGCGATGCACGGATAGAGCGATCCTGTGCGACGGTAGAGCAGGCAGAGCGCAAAGCCGAGCACCCCAAGCGGGATGAGATCTTCCACGGGGGCTGACCCGAAGTGCACACCTCCGAAGAGAATTCCGGTCATGACGGCTGCCGGGAGCCAGCCCTTCCATTTGGAGAGAGCCGCGAAAATGTACCCGCGGAAGAGCGTCTCCTCGCAGATTGGCGCAATCACCGTCGTGAGCAAAGCGCTCAGCGCCAGCAGCACAGCCGTTTCGTTCGTCCCGAGCGCTTCCAGCAACTTCGTGTCCTTTTCAGTCACATTGAGCACCACCTCCCAAGCGACACTGAAGACCAGGAAGGCAACGATCGTGAGCGTCGTGAGCCAGGCCGCGCGCCATACGGGAGTCGAGCGGTAGCCAAACTGCCACGAGCGCACCTTGCGCCCGCCGAACTGCGCGAACAGGACGGCAGTCAGCACGAACGCGACGTCCTGCACAACCGTGTCCGCGAACTCCAATCCCGGCGGCGTGTGCTCAGAGGTGATCTTCACCCCGAGCACAAGCGCCGGGATGTCCACGATCAGGCCGCCCACCGCTGCGACGACGAGGGCGGCAAGCAACACCACAAAGCCAGTCCACACGGGCCAGTCGTTGGCCGCCGGTCCCAACCGCTGCTCCCGCCTGTCCTCCACCCACCCCCCGGGCCCTCCCACCGGCGGGGCGGGCATGTTCCCTGCCTGCGGCACGAAGGGGCCACGCCCCCGCTGCGCCTGTTCTCCGACGGGATCGAACAGCTCATCATCCATACCCACTACGCCACCCAGTGCCAGGTCGAGAACTCGCCCACGAAGAACATCATCGCCAGACATGAGAGGACCAGTACCGCGCGGGTGAGCGCGCGCGGACGGGATGCCAGAGTTACGGCAAGCCACATGTTCAGCGGGAATAGCACCACCAGGAAGCGCGGCAACGACATCAGCGGCTGGGGCGCGACAGGGTAGGACAGCGGCAGCGCGAGCGCCGCCAGTGCGTATACGCCGTAGGCAATCGGCAGCAGCCACAACACGCCGATGACCGCCGGTATCGCCATGAGCAGAAAGACAAACAGCAGCAGATTGTGGCCGGCATCGATGAAGGGGCTACCGCCGGCGACCGTGTAGTAGACGTGGTGACGCTGAAAGGAGAGCAGTTGGCGCAGTCCCGCAAGAGCCGCCTTCGCGCCGTCCCAGATGCCACCGTAGGGTCCCGCGAAATGCCGGCTCCAGACAGTCTCGGCGTGGAACGGCGCAAGCAGGTCACCACCGGCGAGCGCCAGATGGGCCATGTAGAGGGCAAGCCCTAGGGGCACGAGCGCCATCCAAAGGGCGTCCCGGCGCAGCCGGTAGCGCGGCCGCAAGGCAGCCACAAGCGCGACAAGCGTAGGGCGACCGCGCGCAGCGAACGAGCGATCTCGCGCGCGGACAAGCGGCTGGTCCTCATGCGTGCGTTCGCGATCGCGATCCTCGCGTGGCCCGTATAGATAGAGCAGCAGCAGAGGCGCGATCAGCACCACACCGGTACTACGCGTAGCCGCGGCCAGCGCGCCGAGCGTCGCGGCACTTGCCCAGCGTCCGCGACGGGCGCACAGGAACAGGCCCACAGACAGGGCTAGGTAAAGCGACTCGCTGTAGATGGCAGAGAAGTAGAAGGCCATTGGGGCAAACGCAGTTAGCAGCACCGTCAGGCGCGCGACCTCACCGCTGTCTAGCTTTGTCAGTCGATTGCCACGGGAGCCGCCACCAAGCAGCCCGGCGTGCGGCAGGCGACGGCGTAGCCGGGCAACTTCAAGCGTCGTCAGGCGGTGCAATCCGTATAGGGCCGCCATGAATGCCCCGATGGACAGGACCACACCCGCGATGACTGGCGCGAGACCGAGGTCGGAGAGCGCGCGCACCCCGAGCGGGTAGAGCGGGAAGAATGCCGTGCGCGATGAAGTGAAGGCGCCCAGATAGGGGCGATAGCCGTAGTGGGCTATCACCAAGTACCAGGCCGCATCCCAGCGAGCGGCGGGGGCCGCGAGCACGTCGCCAAGCCATCCAAAGCCGCGCGTGATGCCCGGCGGGTTGAAGGCGTGGCGTACCGGGCCGAAGCCGAGCGTGGCAACCGCGCCCGAGCCGGCGATCCATACGAGCAGGCGCGAGCTCCACAGCGCGCGCCAGACATCGCGGGCGGCGGTCGCCCGCTCCGAGTCAGCACGCGTGCCCACAGCGACGGCGCCCACCGAACGGGCGTGGTCGCTTGGGTGGTGTGCGATAGCGGGCTCGGCGGTGTCGGAACTCATCAGAAGGATCGCGCGAAGGCTGTTATCGCCCACGCTACATGCAGGAGATCACACCGCGAGACGGTACAGTCACCTACGGGGGCGCACACGAGAGATGTCACGACAAGCACGACAGCGCCGTAGGCGGCGCAACCGCTCCGGGCCGTCCCGCTTCGTGTTCATCGGCCTCGGCGGCATCACCGGCGCGATTGTGATCGGCGTAATCGTCGCGGTCGGATATGTCCTCTCAGTAGCCCAGTCGGCGCCAAGTCTCGACTCGCTCAAACCGGTACTGGCGGGTGCCACCTCACAGGTGTACGCGGCTAACGGTACCCGGCTCGGGTCGATCCAGTCGGATGTGCTGCGCTCGCCGATCACCACCGCACAGATGCCCGCCCTCCTGCGCAATGCGACGGTGGCGATCGAGGATCAGCGCTTCTACAAGAACAACGGGGTGGACCTAACTGGCATCTTCCGCTCCGCGGTGAAGGATGTCCTGCACGGCCAGGCGTTGCAGGGAGCCTCCACGATCACGATGCAACTCATGCGCAACCTGTACCTCGGCAGCGACACACACTCCTTCAAGCAGAAGGTCGATGAGGCGAAGCTCGCGATCGAATACAACAAACACCACAGCAAGCGCTCGATTCTGACCGACTATCTCAACAGCGTCACATACGGCACGGTAGGCGGACAGACCGCGCTGGGGGTCGAGGCCGCCGCGAGAATCTTCTTCGACAAGAGCCCTTACCAGTTGGACCTGCAGCAAGCGGCGCTGCTCGCCGGCCTGCCACAGGCGCCCTCACAGTACAACCCGTTCCTGTACCCGGCGGCTGCCCGACAGCGACGCAACGAGGTGCTGGGCAAGATGGCCGAACTGCACTACATCTCCCGCGCCCAGGCGCTGGCGGCCCGGGCAGCGCCGTTGGAAGTTAAACACGGCGACTACTATTCCCGCCGCCAGGAAGACTTCTTCTTCGAATACGTGCGCCAACAGCTCGTGAAACGCTACGGACTGAACACTGTCGAGCAGGGCGGGTTGAAGGTTTACACCACGATCGACCTGAAGATGCAGGGCGAGGCGCGCAAAGCGATCGCCGAAATACTCGACGAGCAAGGCGACCCGGCCTCGGCGATCGTGACGATAGACCCGCACAACGGCGACATCGAGGCGATGGCGGAGTCCGAGGGCTATGACCAGTCGCAGTACAACCTCGCCTCCCAAGGCCACCGGCAGGCCGGGTCGACTTTCAAGGCGATCGATCTCGCCGACGCGCTCTCACGCGGAGTAGCCCCGAACACGACCTACTACCTCTCACACACGCTCGAGCCGGGGTGGCTACCCACCTATCCCACCTATGAAGTGAAAACGTTCGAGAACACCTCGTTGAACAAGTCGATCAACCTGGTACAGGCGACGCTCACCTCAGACAACACGGTCTACGCCCAGCTGGCCGCCGATCTGGGGGAGGAAACGATCACGCAGATGGCCTACAAGATGGGCGTTCGTGAGCATCTGCACAGCTATCCGTCTGAGGCACTCGGCGGTCTGACGGTTGGCGTAAGCCCTCTGGAAATGGCCAATGTGTACGCGACGCTCGCCGATGGGGGCTGGCGCAACACTCCGATCGCGATCACGAAGGTTGTGTTTCCCGACGGGCACGTCGACGACAGCTGGGGCAAGCCGCATCGCGTAAAGGTGCTCTCCAACGGAGTGACCTCCGAGGAGACGACCATCCTCCACGAAAATGTGCTGGACGGCACCGCGGGACGGTCGGCCATCGACTGTCCCACGGCCGCCAAGACCGGCACCACGAGCAACTTCACCGATGCATGGCTCGACGGGTACATGCCCGACTACTCGACCTCGGTTTGGATGGGCTATCCCAACAAGGCCATACCGATGACCGACGTCCACGGAGCGGCTCAGCAGGGCGGCTATCTGGCGGCGGAAATCTGGCACACCTACATGGCCGCGGTGACCGAAGGCCAATCCTGCACGCAGTTCCCGACGCCAACCGAACCGATCTCCTACCAGCCGTTCTTCGGCAAGTTCGCGACGACAGGACGAGTCTCGACCGGCGAATCCTCTGAAAACGGCGAACTCGAAAAGAAGCGCAATGCCCCAACCGGCAAAAGCGCCCCGGACGAACATCACACTCCGGCGGCCGAACAGCCGACAGACGGTGGCAACGGTGAAACCAAACAGCGCGAAAGCGCTCAGGGGACGCCTGTTCCGCAGGCGCACGAACCCGCGCAACCGGTTCCCACGCCGGAGGCGAAAGCGCCCGCTGTGCCGGTGGGCGGGGCGGGCGGAGCCGAACCGCCGAAAGACTGAGACGCCTTGGCGCAGGCCCCTGATGCGCCAACGCTGGTAGTTTGACCGTGCACACTTCAACACGGGGTCGGCGATAAAAGCACGCGACGACCCGGACAGGATGCAGCTCGTGGCAAAGGAAGACAAGGTCGAATTCGAGGGCGAGGTGATCGAGGCGTTGCCCAACGCGATGTTTCGCGTGAAGCTCGACAATGATCATGTGGTACTCGGGCATGTCGCTGGCAAGATGCGGCGCTTCCGCATTCGGATCCTGCCGGGCGACCGCGTACGTTGCGAGCTCTCCCCCTATGACCTAGACCGCGCACGCATCGTCTACAGGCACCGCTGACCCACCCGCCCAGATCGTCCGCGAACCACTCAAGGCATCCCTGAGCTCTCTCTGATCGAATCGATCTCCGCCGCGCTGAAGACGCGCGGCGGACGAATGGTGCGTGGCATCGGCGACGACGCCACGGTCGTGAAAGCATTGAAGTTGTGCGTGGCCACAGTGGACACCATTGTGGAGGGAGTGCATTTCAAGCTCGACGATCCCGAGCTGAGCTTCAATGACATCGGCTGGAGAGCGCTGGCGGGCGCGCTGTCGGACATCGCTGCGATGGGAGCACAGACGGGAGAGGCGTATATCGCCCTCGGAGTTCCCTCGCACGTAAGCGAGCGTCAGGCGCTTGAGCTGATGCTCGGTGCCGAGGAGCTTGCGGAGCTTACGGACACGACAATCGCCGGCGGTGACGTGGTAAGCGCCCCGGGGCTGTTCGCAAGCGTGACGATCGTGGGCTGGGCCGAGCGTGACCAGAAGCTGATCGGTCGCGACGGTGCGCGACCGGGCGACCTCGTCGGCGTTACCGGCACACTAGGGACAAGACCGAGGCGTCCAATGCCACGATTGCGCGAGGGCCGGGCAATCGCGCCAGCCGGGACGCACGCGATGATCGACCTCTCCGACGGGCTGGCAACGGATGCCGGTCATCTGGCGCGGAGCAGTGGGGTGGTCTTGAAGATAGATCTTGACCAGCTGCCGATCGACGAGCAGACAGAGCGCACCGCCAATGCGCTGGGCGTGGCTCCCTGGGAGGCCGCAGCAACCGCGGGTGAAGACTACGAGCTGTGTGTGTGCGTGCCGCGCAAGCGAGCGGACCGTGTGAGCGCGGCCTGCGAGCGCACCGGGACCAAGCTCACCTGGGTTGGCCACGTGAGCGAGGGGTGGCCCGGGGTGGTGCTACGACACGAGGGGCGCAAGCAGACGCTTACGGGGTTTGAGCACCGTTGGTAGGACCGGTTCGGGGCCGAGCGCCTGACCTGGACGCTTCGAGGCCGACCGCAGGCGAGCGGCGCCGAGCGGCACGGTCGAGCTGAGCCGCGCAAACACGATCAGCCGGTGAGAGGCGCTGAACAACGGTGTGCAGGCCGACAGCACGAGCCGTGAGTAGCCGACAGGGTCGAGCACCGAGACGTCGGTAGGGAGCACCACGCGCGAGCCGATCACGCGGTAGGTCAGGCGGGCATAGGGCATCTCGAGCACGATCGGCTGTCCGCGACGCAGCGCGTCAATGTGGCGGAAAGGCGCCAGATAGGTGGTGCGATGGCCGGCGATCGCGGTCGTGCCCGGCACTCCGGGAAAAGCCGTTTCAGAATAGATCCCGGGACCGCTCTCCAGTTCAGATGTGCCTGTGCCCTTTACGACCACGAAGCTCGCACCGATCGTGGGAATGCGGATGCGCCCCACAGCCGACCCGGCTTTTGCGTGGCGCTGAAGCTCGGCGGCCAGGTAGGCGACCCGCCGGCGCTCCTCGTGCAGGCGAGCGAGCTCCAGCTTGGCTGAGGCTGGCGGAGCGGCGCTGTCGAGCGTACGCAGGTCGCCTCCAAGACTTTCCTGTTTGAGCTGGGCATAGAGCGCGGAGATGGGCTCCTGCCAGACGAGCGTGATCCCGGCGTCCGCGAGCACCAAAACGCCGGCGAGGATCAGCAGTGCGCCAAGCAGCGATGGGAGGCGAGAGCCACGACGGCGGCCCGACGGGGACTGCAGCGCGAAAATAGAGCCGGGCCGCGACAGCGACAACTCCTGGGCTTTCTGCTTTTTGTCAGGGATGCGAGGCATGATTCTCAACGACGAAGCGCGGACTCGGTGCCGCCCAACGACCCAGGGCCAGCGTAGGACGCCGGGCCGCGTGTCGCGATCTCCGACCAGTCCTCTGGACCCGACGCCCCGGATGCTTCGCGGACGGGAGCAAGCAGCAGGACCGCGAACAGGCAGCCAAACGCGGCGCTCCATAGCAGCGCGCCGAGCGACCCAACCTGCCCGCCGGCAAGCGCCAGCACGACGCTCTCAGCGAGGCCACCGGCTCCCAAGCCGAGCTCATGGGCGTAGAGCACCAGCAGGAGCACCAGCGGTAGGACACTAAGCGCGATTGCGCCGTAGGCGAGGACACGGGCCCACGAGTTGCGAGCTCGACCGGGGTCGCAGGCGAGCAGCCACAGGTGCAGGGGGCCAACGAGCAGCAGGCATACGATTGGGTTGAAGATCCATACCAGCGAGGCGACCCCGAGCAGCACGAGCATCACCGCCAGGGCGGCCCCGTCCGCGGACGGGCGCAATGGCACAGCGCGGCGACGCACAAGTGTGGGCCAGGCCAGCAGTGAGAGCAACAGCACGAGCCCCACGGCAAGAGTCGCGCCCGTTATCGACCCGTCCGCTGAGAGTGCGCCGGCAGGCGGTTGACCGGCGGGCGCGGCGACGATCCCAAGTGCCCCGAGCAGGATCGCGAACACTGCGCACACCAGGAACGGGAGCGCACCCGCGAGCGTCCACGCGAGCCAACGCAACACAGGTTCGCGGCGGCGGCGCAGGCGGGCGAGTGCATCAAAGCTCACAAGCAGGGGTGGCAGCAGGAGAGCTAGCGCAAGCAGCCTGATGACCCATCCGGGGAGCACCTTGCGTCCGATCAGGACCTGGGTGGTGTCCGCCCGGGCGATGCCGCGCCCTTCGTCGAGGGCGTAGGTTGCGCTCAACACGGCTCTGCCGAAGTTGAGCAAGCGGGTTGAGCTCACTTTCTCCTGTGGCGAAGGCCCACGCTCGCCACTGACCTGAACGAGCACAGCGGGAATACCCGCGGCGTTCAGGGGCGCCTCTTCGCCTGTCCTCAACGGGACTGCGAAATGAGCAAGCTGAGCAGAGAGACCGAGTGTTCCCGACTGGGTGCCGACCTCCTGAGAGATCGCTCCCTCGAGCGTGCGCTGCAGGCTTTCGGGGGCGGTTGCTCCATCACTTGAAAATGGCAGCACGAATGGCTTGCGGGTGAGAGTGCCCGCGAGATCGCCGAGTACGATCGCGGCGTCGAGTGGCTGAGCATCGTGCTCGGCGAAGTCGGTGGCACCCGTGTAGCCGCCGGTGCCACCGCTGGTCGACACGAGCACAACCGTGCGTCGAGTCTCGCTTTGCGAGAAGACCCGGGCGAGCTCGAGCAGAACAGCGGTGCCCGATAGCTCGGCGGCGGAGCCCCGGACGGACGCGTCACGGTGAGCGAGGATGACGATCGGGCTCAGCCCCGTGGATCCGGGACGTTCGGCAATCACCGTGGTGAGAGTGCGCTCGCCGGCGATGGTGACTGAATGGACCTGGCGCGTGGTGACCTGAAAGCCTCCACCGGCTGCGCCCCCGGCGGCTGCGCCCGAGGGTGGTTCGTCGGAGGTGGATTCGTCGGAGGTAGCTGGACTTGAGGGAGACGAGCTGGGCGTGGATGGGCTCGAGGTGGGTGAGGTTCCCAATCCCCGCAGCTGCTGGGCGATGTAGGCAGCGAGTTCATTGTCCCCCATGCTTCCAGGGAGACGGTCGGGAAAACGCTTGGCGAGCGCCTGCAGTCCAGCAAACGCGCGCGGGCCGTTGAACGCGTCGGGCGCCAGCGTCGAGCTCAGCGCCGCCGGGCGGCTCGCCAGGGAGAACGCCGCGATTACGAGGACGAACAGAAGCGGCACGAACGCCGCGCGGTAGATGCGCCCGTCGAACATCGAGCAGACCTTAGACCCGTTCCCGCTCCCCGGTCGCCGTATCGCCTCCCAGCCGCGACGACAATACCCCGGTGTATGCGTCGGATTGGTGCCCCACGCACACATTAAGCGCCCGATCGCGGACGACCTCACCCAGCACGCGGAGCCCACGCACGCGCTTCCGTGCCACCCAGAGGTATCGTGCGGGGCCGCCCGTGCTCCAGCCCGTCGCCACAGGACACAAGTCGCTTGCCGACTACACCCACATTTGCGGGCGTGAGCTGATCGAGGAAATCCGCGAGCTCGCCGAGCCGCTGAAGGGCAGGCGTGTGGTGCATGTGTCGGCCACAGCGTTCGGCGGCGGCGTCTCAGAGATCCTGTACACGCTCGTGCCGCTGATGCGCGACGTGGGCTTGGACTGCGAGTGGCAGGTGATCTACGGCCGCGAGGAGTTCTTCAACGCGACGAAGCTGATGCACAACGCCCTGCAGGGCAATCCCCAGGATCTCGACGAGGAACAATGGAAGACCTGGGAGCAGTACAACGAGATGAACGCACGCGAGCTCTCAGAGGGTTGGGACGTATGCCTGGTGCACGATCCGCAGCCGGCGGGCCTGCACCGTCTGGTGCCAGAGAAGGCGAAGGGCTGGGTGTGGCGCTGCCATATCGACCTATCGACCCCAAATCCCGCGACGATCGAGCGTCTACTTCCTTACATCGCCGACTATCCCCAGACGCTCTTCCACATGGCGGAATATGTGCCAAAGGGGATGAACGGGAACGTGAACGTCGTGCCACCGGCGATCGACCCGCTGATGCCGAAGAACATGGCGCTATCCCCCGAGGACGCGTCGTATGTGTGCGAGCAGTTCGGGATCGACATCGACAGGCCCCTGATCTGCCAGGTGTCGCGTTTTGATCCCTGGAAGGACCCGCTGGGTGTGATCGACGCTTATCGGATCGTCAAGCAGCAGCTTCCGGAGGTGCAGCTCGCGCTCGTGGGCTCGATGGCCAGCGACGACCCGGAGGGCTGGGACTTCTTCAACGCCACGATCGCTCATGCCGACGGTGATCCGGATGTGCACATCCTCAACAACTTCAACAACGTCGGAGCCATCGAGGTCAACGCATTCCAGTCCCACGCGGACGTGGTTGTGCAGAAGTCGATACGAGAGGGCTTCGGACTGACGGTGTCCGAGGCGATCTGGAAGGCGCGGCCATTCATCGGAGGCAATGTGGGAGGGATCCCCTTGCAGGTTGAGGACGAGGTGACGGGCTTCTTGGTGGAGACAGTCGAGCAGTGTGCGCAACGCTCACTCGAAGTGCTCTCAGACCCGGCGCTTGGCAAGGCGCTCGGTCGACGCGGCAAGGAGCACGTACGCAGCCACTTCTTGACACCGCGTTATCTGCGCGACTACTTGCGCATCTTCAAGGAGTTGGGCGAGGCGTGATTAGACACCACTCGAGCTCGGTGGGGCGGCGACTGTCATGAGCGCAGGACCGGCACAGCGCTCGCCGCTAGTGCTGGTGAGCAATCGGGGTCCGGTGACGTTTGGTCCCGATGGAGAGGTACAGCGAGGCACCGGGGGGCTCGTAACAGCCCTGTCTGGGCTTGCGTCGCACCGCGACGCGGTGTGGATCGCCTCGGCCATGAACGAGCACGATGCGCAGGTGTCACGCGAGCACGGCGCACGCCCCTTTCCGGTGAGGAGCCCCGCCGGGGGCGAGTACCAGGTCCGGCTAGTGGTGAGCAGTCCGGAGGCGTATGACCGCTTCTACAACGTGTTCGCCAACCCAATGCTGTGGTTCATCCAGCACTACCTGTGGGATCTCTCCAACGCTCCAGACATTCGTCGCGAGGAGATCGAGGCATTTGAGTTCGGCTACAACGCAGTCAACGAGGACTTGGCGCGTGCGGTAGTAGAGGAGATCGAGGATGAGCGCGAGCCGGTGGTGATGGTGCACGACTACCACCTGTACACGCTGCCAGAGCTCGTGCGCAGAGCGCGGCCGGACGTGTTCCTGCATCACTTCGTGCACATCCCGTGGACCCAGTCCGACTCGTGGCGCGTGCTGCCGTCGCGAATCAGGCAGGAGATCTTCGCGGGGCTGCTGGCAAACGACATCGTGGGCTTCCACACGCGCTCTTACAGGCGCAACTTCCTGCAGTGCTGCCGCGATCTGATGGACCTCGAGGTGGACTTCGATCGGGGACTGGTGCGCTGGCAGGGCCGTGAGGTGTGGGTGAGGGCCTATCCGCTGCCGATCGATCATAGGGCTGCTCTCCAAGTCGCCCAGGGAGCGCGCGTGGAGGAGTTCGAGCGCGAGCTGTTGCGCCGCCGGCGCGACTTTCTGATCCTGCGCGTGGACAGGGCGGATCTCTCGAAGAACGTGCTACGCGGCTTCTCCGCGTTCGACCTGTTCCTCGAGCAGCACCCCGAGTTTCGCGAGCGCGTGACGTTCATGGCGCAGTTGATGCCCTCACGAACGGACGTACCCGAGTACGCGGAGTACCTGGAACGGATCGAGGCGCTCGTGGCAGTCGTCAACCACCGGCACGGCACACCTGACTGGATGCCGATTCAGCTGAAGCTGCGCGACGATCTTGAGGAGGCGATGGCGGCCTACAAGCACTACGACGTGCTGCTGGTGAACGCCATGTTCGATGGGATGAACCTCGTGGCAAAGGAGGGTCCGATCGTCAACGAGCGCTCAGGGGTGTCGATCCTCTCTGAGAACACGGGGGCCCACGAGGAGCTCGGCGAGTATGCGCTGTCGGTGAACCCTTTTGACATCCAGGAGCTGGCGGACTCGATCCACGCGGCGCTCGATATGCCCGCCCAGGAGCGCGCGCGGCGCGCGCGGGGGCTCGTGGAGATCGTGACCTCACGCGACCCGGGAGACTGGATCGATGAGCAACTGGCAGACATCAAGGCCAAGCGGGCGGCCGTCGAGGCGGATTGAGGGCGAGCCGCATGGCCCTGTTATGATCCGCCGCCGCGCTGCATGCGCCCATTCATGACGCTACCTGCTCCCATATACGACCTCGTACTGCTGCTCGACCCACAGGCGGAGGAGTCTGTGCGCGCGAAGATCGTGACGGATGCGCGCGAGGCGATTGGCGCGAAGGGTGAGCTGGTGCATCACGACGAGTGGGGTGAGCGTGCGCTTGCCTATCCAATCGACCACAAGGCGACAGCGGAGTACCACCTGCTGCAGTTCCACGCCACAAACGTTGACTTGATCGCCGAGCTGAACCGCACGCTTCACATCACCGACGGTGTGATCCGTTTCCGCATCAACAAGCTCAAGCCCGGGACGCCAGCCGCGCCCGACATGGCGCCAGGGGCAGCACCGCCCGCTCGCGAGGAGCGCGAGCAAGCCTCGCCCGAGGAGCAGGCGGTCGCGTAATACACTCGGTGGCGTGCGGCCGCTGAGGACAACGACTGATCGAGGGCTCCCGGCACGCCTCGCGACAGACCGGCGCCTTGGGACCTGCAGAGGTGTGTCGTCGTGAGCGAGCAGCCGATTGTGGACGGCCACGGGGTGCGCCGGGCCGACGTTTTGCGCGCATCTCCGCCGATGTTCGAGTCGCGCGTGCTCGACGCCTTCTCGCGAGTCCACCCGTTCGTGCCAATCCTGATCTTCACTCCGGCGATCATGGCGCTCGAGGCGTGGGAGCTCTCGTTTGTGGGGGCTCTCGTCGCGCTTGGGCTGTTCGCGGCCGGATACGCGCTGTGGACCCTATTTGAGTACTGGCTGCACCGTCTCGTGTTCCACTTCGAGCCGGACCGCGGTATCGGAGCGCGCCTACACTGGATCATCCACGGCATCCACCACGAGCACCCCAACGACCCACTGCGTCTGGTGATGCCGCCTGCTGTGAGCATCCCGCTTGGAGCGCTCGTGTTTGGCGTGTTGTTCGTGGTGTTCGGGAAACGCTATGCCCCGGGCGTAGGGTCCGGCTTCTTCGCGGGCTATCTCGCCTACGACATGCTCCACTACTACGTCCATCATTTTCGTCCCCGCTCGCGCATCGGCAGAGTGCTGCGCGAGCGCCACATGCGCCATCACTTCCAGGACGACACCAAGGGCTTTGGGATCAGCGCCCCTTACTGGGACGAGGTGTTCGGCACCTCAGCTCGCCAGGGCGCCGAGAGCTCAGACAGCCTGCCAAGCTCAAGGTAGGACCCGCAAAGAGCGACGTAGCGGCCCTCGCGTGCGCCACCATGCACGTCCATCTCTCTAGACTCGCCAACCAGGCCTTAGGCCCAGTCCGCGAGACACCGAGGCACCCAGACAGAGCGAAAGGAACAAAGCCGTGGCCGCAAGCAACATCAACCGGGTTGTGATGACCGGAAACCTGACCGCCGATCCAGAGCTGCGCTCGTTGCCGAGCGGGTCCTCCGTGTGTAACCTGCGTGTCGCCTGCAACACGCGCCGCAAGGACTCCAAGAGCGGCGAGTGGGTCGACAAGCCCAACTACTTCAACGTCACGGTATGGGGAGCGCAAGGCGAGAATGCCGCCCGCTACCTCGCCAAGGGGCGCCCAGTTGCGATCGATGGGCGGCTCGAGTGGCGCGAGTGGGATGCCCAGGACGGCACGAAACGCAGCGCAATCGATATCATTGCCGACTCGGTGCAGTTTCTCGGCTCGCGCGACGACGCCTCCGGTACAGGAGGATACTCGGGTGGCGGGGCATCTCAGGGGGGCGACGTCCCGGTTGACGACCGCGATTTCCAGCCCGCACCGGTCTCCGGCGCCGCCGGCGACGACGACATTCCGTTCTAGTTCGAAAGCAAGGATCTTCCAGTGGCAAAGCGCGGTCGCGGCAAGCCTGTCCGACGACGAGATAGAAAGGGTGGGCCTGGTACAGGGAGGCGTAAGCCTTGCCAGCACTGCCGCGACAAGGTGGAGCAGGTCGACTACAAGGATGTTTCGACGCTCCGAAAGTTCATCTCCGAGAAGGGCAAGATCCGCTCACGCAGGATCACCGGTGCATGCCGACGTCATCAGGGCCAGATTGCGCGGGCGGTCAAGCGCGCCCGTGAGCTGGCGTTGTTGCCGTATGTCAACGAGGGTGGCCGCGACGACCATCCACGCCGCGAACGCGGCGACCGAGATCGCGACCGATAGACATGCCCGAAGCGATACTTCTAAAGGATGTCGAGGAGCTCGGCGAGCAGGGCACCGTGATAGATGTCTCCAAGGGGTACCTGCGCAACTTCCTGATCCCTCGCAAGCTAGCCCAGCCCGCCACGCGCGGCGCGATCGAAGTGATCCGCCAGCGCCAGCAGGCCGCTGAGCGGGCGGCGCGCGAATACGTCGAGAAAGCAAACGACAACGCGGCGCTGCTGAACAAGACGGTCATCACGATCACACAGCAGGCCGGGGCCGACGGACGCCTGTTTGGCTCCGTCACCGCTCAGGACATCGCCTCCGCGATCCGAGACGCTCGCGGGCTGCGCACGGACAAGAACAACGTGCATCTGCCCGAGGCGATCAAGAACGTGGGCACCTACATGGTCGTGGTGGAAGTCGTCGAGGGAGTGACGGCTACCGTGAAGACCATGGTCGTAGCGCAGAAGTAGCGCCCGGGCGCGGGTCGCCCCTCTGCCATCTTGCAGTCTGACTCGCCTGCGAACATATGTTCGTGAGCATCGGCTTCAATGATTTCCTTCCCAATTGCGGGTTCCGCGACAGGGCAGCCCGACCGGCCGGCGTAGACTCGCCGAAACCATGAACACGCTCTCCACAGCCAATGGCTCGAGCATGCCCGCAGGCGTGATCGCCCCTCCCCACAACCTTGATGCAGAGCAGTCGGTGCTCGGCGCGATCCTGTTGTCCAATCGTTCGCTTTATGCGCTGGTCATCGAAGAGGGGTTGCGCTCGGATGACTTCTACCGCGAGCGTCACGGTCACATCTACGAGGCGATGCTGGCCCTGTACAACGAGAGCGAACCGGTTGACGTGCTGACCGTCACCGACCGCCTACGCCAGACAGGCAAGCTCGAGGAGGTCGGCGGACCGGCGGCGGTAGACGAGCTGACTGGGGTCGTTCCGGCGGCCGGCCACGCACGTCGTTATGCCCAGATCGTGCGCGAGAATGCGCTGCTGAGACGCCTGCTGGCAGCGTCCTATGACATCCAGTCGAGCGTGCTCGAACGCCAGAGCCCCCCTCGCGAGCTCGTAGAGCTCGCCGAGAAGACGATGCTCGAGGTCGCGCGCGACGACCGCCAACAGGATTTCCGCTCGATCGAGGAGGTCCTGCACGAGGAGCTCGACAAGCTGCACCGCCTCTCGATCGAAGGAACTTCGCTGACGGGCTCGCCGTCCGGCTTCAAGGACCTGGACGAGATCACTGGTGGCTTTCAACCGGGCAATCTGATCATCATTGCGGCGCGTCCCGCCATGGGAAAGAGCGCGCTGGTGTGCAATATCGCCGAGAACGCGGCGGTGGAACACGGCAGGCCGGTTGCGCTGTTCTCACTGGAGATGGCAGAGGCAGAGCTCGCCCAACGGTTCGTGGCCTCCCAGGCACGCATCAAGGGCGAGGAGCTGCGCAAGGGACGCGTAAAGGAAGAGCGCTGGCCAAAGATCCTGAAGGCTTCCCAGCGTCTGGCCGACGCGCCTCTGTGGGTGGATGACTCAAGCGACGTGGGAATGCTTGAGATCAGAGCAAAGGCGCGCAGATTGCACAGCCAGTGCGAGAACGGCCTCGGACTGATCATCATTGACTACTTGCAGCTGATGCGCACCGACAGCCGCTACGACTCGCGCGTGACGGCCGTCGGCGAGCTGAGCCGCGGACTGAAGATTCTGGCCCGTGAGCTCGGGGTGCCGGTGATCGCCCTCTCGCAGCTGAGCCGCGCGGTGGAGACACGCCCGGACAAGCGTCCGCAGCTCTCAGATCTACGTGAGAGTGGAAACCTAGAGCAGGACTCCGATCTGGTGATGTTCATCTATCGCGACGAGTACTACAACGAGGACTCCGAGCGACCGGGCGAGGCGGATCTGATCATCGCCAAGCATCGCAACGGAGCGGTTGGCAAGGTGACGCTCACCTTCCAGAAGGAGTACCCGAAGTTCATGAACTACGCGGGCGAGAACCGCTACGCAGCATGAGCGCCGACATCGTCAGTCTGCCGGCCTCGCGTGATCCGAATGCTTGTCCGCTCGGCCTATGCGACGGGAGTGGGTTCGTGGTGGACGAGGTCACCAACACCGCATCTGATTGCCGCTGTCGCGCGAGTCGTATCGCTCGCAAGCGAGCCGCAAGTCTCGAGGGCCGAGTACCCCGGCGCTATCGGGGCGCCTCATTCGATCGCCCGCCGGTGCTCGGGATGCCAGAGCCCGTCATCTCGGAGGTGCGCAGCTATGTACGCAATCTCAGCGCGCGCCTGGAGGAAGGCCGCGGGATGTGGTTGGTTGGCGACGTAGGCACAGGCAAGACGACGCTGGCAATGATTGTCTCGGCCGCGGCCTTGGGAGCTGGGTACTCTGTCGCGATCTATTCATTGCCTCGTCTGCTCAACCTGATTCGTGACGAGATTGGCACTGAAAACAGCCTGCTCGACCTGCTGGATCGACTCTCCGCGGTGGATTTGCTCCATATCGACGACCTCGGCGCGCAGCACACGACGCCGTGGCGGCTCGAGCAGCTCTATTCGATCGTGGATGCCCGCTATCAGGCTGGTCGGCCGATCGTGGCGACCACCAATCTGATGCCAAGCGCACTAGCAGAGCAGATGGGTAGGCAGATCCATACGACCGTCACCGAGGACGGGGAGGGTCAGACAAGCGCCGAGCGCCGGGTCGTGTCCAACGACGCCAGCGAAGTCGTCGGCCAGCGAATCGTGTCGCGCCTCGTCGAGATGTGCGGTGATCCGCTACCCCTGTTCGGGGACGACAAGCGACGCGTCCCCTACGAAGCGGGTCCTTCCATCGCCGGCTCGGGTGGTCTCGGCGCCGCACGCGGGGCTTGATTGTCCCCTTCCTTTGAGCTCCTCCACGGGGCGGGTCCCTAGAATCCATGACGCGATGCCTGGAATAGTCATAGTCGGCGCCCAATGGGGCGACGAGGGTAAGGGGAAGATCACCGATCTGCTCGCCGAACACGGCGACGCGGTTGTGCGCTTTCAAGGCGGCAACAACGCCGGGCACACGATCGTGAGGGGCAGCGAGGAGTGGAAGCTGCACCTGATCCCCTCCGGCATCCTGTACCCCGGCAAGCGTTGTGTGATCGGCAATGGGGTTGTGATCGACCCGAAGGTGCTGATCGAGGAGCTTGATGCGCTACGGGCGCGCCGTGTGGACGTGAGTGGGCTGCGCATCTCCGCCAACGCCCACCTGATCATGCCCTACCACCTACTGCTCGACTCGGCCGGGGAGGCTAAGCTCGGAAGCCTTCAGATCGGCACAACGCGGCGCGGGATCGGCCCTTGCTACGCCGACAAGGCTGCGCGCCTGGGAATCCGTGTGCAGGACCTACTCGACGAGAAGATCCTCAAGAAGAAGATCGTCGCGGCAATGGAGCCCAAGCGTCTGTCACTACGCCCGTTTGAGAAGGACCCGACGCTCGATCTGCATACGATGACCGAGGAGTACCTGACCTACGGCCATCGCCTGGAGCAGCACATAGCCGATACGGCACGGCTGATGTGGGAGCTGCTCGACGAAGACAAGAAGGTGATCTTCGAGGGAGCGCAGGGGGCAATGCTCGACATCGACCACGGCACCTATCCGTTTGTAACGTCCTCCAACCCACTATCGGGGGCGGCGTGTGTGGGAACTGGGGTCGGTCCGAAGGACATCGACGAGGTGTGGGGGGTCTCGAAGGCGTATACGACCCGGGTGGGAGCCGGCCCGTTCCCCAGTGAGCTACACGAAGAGATGGGCGAGGCGATCCGTACACGCGGAGGTGAGTTCGGAACCACCACAGGACGCCCTAGGCGCACCGGCTGGCTCGACCTAGTTGCGCTTCGCTATGCGGCGCGGTTGAACACGCTCACCGCCCTCGTACTCACAAAGCTCGACGTGTTGTCGGGTTTCGATCGCATCCAGGTGTGCACGAGCTACCGCGGTGCCGAGGGAGCGGAGTTCGATGATTTCCCCTACCACCAGACTGTGCTGCACCACACGACAGCCGAGCTCACCGAGCTGCGTGGATGGAAAGAGGATCTCGGCGAGTGCCGCACCCTCTCTGACCTCCCAGACGGGGCCCGTGAGTACTTGCAGTTCATCGAAGAGCACATCGGCGCCCCAGTGACACTGATCGGCGTGGGACCGGGTCGCGAGCAGGTGGTGTGGACCGACCCCGGGCGAGCATCGGTCATCGGTCCCGGCGCGAGTACGTCAGCCGCCGCGTAGAGCCGCCCGGAGCTATCTAGTCTTTGACAGGTGGGCGCTCGCCGTCGTGGTAGTCCACGGTGTCGGCCATCCTGAACATGGCTCGCAGCCCGTCGCCTTGGGGCAGGCGCTCGAACGCTCCGAGCTTGCCTGAGTCAGGGTAGATCACGATGTCCGGCTCGCCGCTGCTGCTAAACGAGAGGAAGCGCACGGTGCTCGACGTACGGTTCATGAGCTGGTGGCCTCCGAGCTCGCCACGCGGGAACGCAATGACCTCGCCTTGGGCAAGCTCGCGCCAACCGTTCGGGGTGCGCAGGCTCGGCTGGCCCTCGAGCACGAGTACGAGCTCCTCCTCGGTGAGGTGGTGGTGATAGGGGTAGGCAGCTTCGCCTGGAGGCACCTCCCACAGGCTGAGCCCGAGCCGCTCGCTCCCGGCCTGCCGGCTGAGGCGGGCACGCTGGCAGAGAAAGCCAGGATGCTCACGCGGCTCGTCAAATACTGGGGCGTTGATGTTTGTCATTTCTGCTGGGCGATCCAGGAGAGGATGGCGCGTGAGTGAGCGATGACCGTCCCGTCGGGCAGCTTGAGCGCTGGTAGCTTCGTCGCTCCGGTGGCATTGCGCAACTCCTCACGCGAGCCTTTGCGCAGGAAGGGAAACGGACTACCGTGGCCCGCGACCACCTTGTCATAGTCGATGTCCGCGGCTCGGAGGGCTTCCTGCACGCGACGACACGGATGTATCCGTGGGCCCCCGTCATCACCGTGGCAAACGAACAGGGTGGGAGTCTCGGCCATCTTGGTCCTTTGGTTCGTGAGCTCGGCGCCAGCCAAGCGGGGAATGGTGCCGTATATCCCTCACCAAGCCGCTCTTGCCTCTCAACAAGCCTGTCTCCAGGCCGTCATGAGATGGGCCGTGTTGGAATCGAACCAACAACCTTGGGCTTAAGAGGCCCCTATACGCGCCCCGAGACGCCCAGGCTGGGGCGATTTGCTCCCTCTAACCTGGCTTTATTGCACGGGTTTAGGCTGGTTTGGTACCCAAAGTGGTACCCACGGCCGACTGGTACCCATATGGTACCCACGTGCTACGCTGACCACCAACTGCAACTAGAAACCTCCGGGCGGAACCATGATTGCTCGGGGCAGAACACCGGAGACGGCTCGATGTCAGCATCGAATCCGACGGCGAGCATCATCGTCCGCGAATATCGGGGCCAGCCGTTCTACGAAGCCAAGTTCCGATACGACGGCCGCCAGATCAAGCGGCGCATCGGTCCCGCATGGCTTGAGCGCGACCCCGACGGAGACGGCTGGCGCCGGCATCGTGGGCGCGTCGCCGAGGGCGCATACGACGAACGCGCCGCCCACGTGGCTGCCGCGCAGCTGGTGGCCGAGTACGTCGCCGAGGCGGCAGACCTTGAGCGCGTCGAGCGTGAGCGCCGCACGCAGGGCGCGACCTTCCGCGAGGTCGCCCACGCCTACCTGCGATGGCTGGAGGATGTACGCGGCGCGAAGCCGTCCACGCTGATCGGTCATCGCTCGGTGCTCGCCGAGCCGGGCACCCCTTACAAGCGCGGCAGCGGGGTCACGCTCGGACACGTCATGGCTGCGCTCGGCGATCGACCCGCCGCAAAGGTCACCACACGCGAGATCGAGGCCGTGTTGACGACGATCAGCGAGACCGGCGCCTCGCCCCGCACGGTGAACAAGCACAGGAATGTGATCGCCGCCGTGTTCGGCTACGGATGCAAGGCGTCGACGTACGCGCTGCCGACGAACCCGGCGAAGGGCGCGGACAAGCGCCGCGAGCCCCACCCCGGGGCGCTCGTGTTCTACTCGCCGGAGGAAATCGAGGCAATCGCCCGCGCACTCGAAGACGGTCGCCACCGGGACCGACCGGCACTAGGCGTCAGCGACCAGGAGCGCGAGGCGCTGAACGCCGAGGATCGGCAGGACGCGGAGATTGTTCGGGTCGCTGCCTACGCAGGCTTGAGGCAGGGAGAGTTGTTGGCGTTGCGCTGGCGCGACGTTGACTTCGCCGGATCCGCGCTGACCATCGCTCGCGCCATGAGCGCGGGCGTAGAGTCATCCACGAAGTCCGGCCACGTCCGGCGTGTGCCGCTTGCCGACCAGGCGGCGGCCGCGTTGGATCGCATGAGCCGGCGCGAGCACTTCACAACCTCGGGCGACCTGGTGTTCTGCAATGTGCTCGGCCGCCCGCTCGATGATTCGGCGCTACGCCGCCGCTACCGCCGCGCGCAAACCGCTGCCGGAGTCCGGCCGCTGCGCTTCCACGACCTACGCCACACGTTCGGCTCGCTGCTGGCGATGCGTGGGGTCGATGTGGTGACGATTCAGAAGGCGATGGGGCACAGCACGCTTGCTACCACCAGCCGCTACCTGCACGCCCGTCCTGCGTCCGAGCAGGCTCAGGCGTTTACGGCGGCTTTCATGCCCGCAGCATCTCAAGCTGCGGTCCTGGCGGCATAGGGCCGACCCTCGGTATCAGGCGGGAGGGAGATGGATGACAGTGAGGCCCGGATCAGCGATCCGTGCCTGGTCACTGTCGCAAGTCACGAGCGGATAGCCGCGAGCACACGCGGTTGCCGCGATCCAGAGGTCGTTGTCGCTGATGTTCCAGCCCGACCGCTTACTGACATCCTTCAACCGAGCCCACTCGTTCAGGATCGTCGGATCGAGGGGCACTTGAAGGAAGGTCGCAAGGCGCTGCTCCTCACGGGCAATGCGCGGCTCGCCCCAGTTGGCGTGAAGATAGCCGTAGCGGGCCTCGGCGAGCGTGATCACACTGACCGCGAGGATTGATCGCTCAATCCGCTCAACAACATTCGCCGACCAATGCGAGAAGCGTGCAGGGTCGCCTGAGCGCTTCGCGCTGAACCCGACAAAGCTCGTGTCGCAGAGCAGGCGCTCAGCCGTCGGCGCGGCAACAATCACCGGCCCGTCAGAGCCTCAAGATAAGCATCGTCAACACCGTCGTCCCATTCGGGATCGGCGAGGGAGGCCAGACCCTGGGGAGCGCTTATGCCCTGGCGGGCAAGCAGCTCGGCATCTGGCATAGGTTCGTTGGTGAAGAGCATGGATTGCTCACCCTGCTCCACCGCTTCGATGCGGTCAATCGTCATCGTCCCGCGCAGGACACTCGTCAGATGTCCTGTGCCCTCAGCCCAGACAACCTGGTCAACCATCCGCTTGACCGTCGACTCCAGTCCCTCGGGGTACTTGCACGTCCAATCCACGCCACTTGAAGTTCTGATCGCGAGCTTGTCCGGCTCCACGTCGAGGAGATGAAGCCGCCCCGAGACGCTCTGGACCTCCTCCCGCCCAGAGTCCTCGACGCGTCCTTGGCGCTCAAGCCGGGGAATGTCAATTGTGCCGGTAGACGCTCGGATGTGGGGCGGGAACTCGACCGCAATCGAACCGTCGTTGCCCAACGAACGGCAGGCCTTTCCAAGCGCATCTCTTACGGGCTCCGAGACCGAGGCCCCCGCCTCGATCTGATCAACGAGCGCACGTAGGTTCTCAACGGCAATCGGCACCTCGTCGCCTAGCGGGAGCGGCTGATCCTCGCTCGACATGAGATGCTCAGGCTCGATGGTCGCGATCCCGCTTCCCGGCGCAAAGCGGACAAGACGAAACGCGGTCACAGCCTCCGCACGACGATCGGGATGGCCAGACTTCCGCATAGGCTCGCCGCGACGTCCGCGATCATAGTCGCGTAGAGCCCCCAGAAAGCTGTCGATGAAGCTCTCAAAATCGGTCAGGCTGACGCCGTGCTCCGCCCGGGAGCCCTCCAATCTGAGCGTGATCTGGGTGTTGTTCTCGGACGTCATGTCCTCCGCATGTGGGATTCGCCGCGGCCACGGCATCTCCTATTGTTGCTTGTCTGGTCCCGGACAGCTTCGATTCGAACTTTGCGCCGGCTGTTTGAACACTGGACGGGCATGGCCCGCCTCAAACGCGACCCGCGAGCAGCGATGCTCTACCCCGACGCGGCGCGGCTGGTTGTGGGGATCGGCCCGCATCCTGATCGGGCTGAAAACACCGGGTCCAGGGCCGTCCTTGGTCACTGCGGGAGCAACGAACCCCACTTCCTTCATCCTCGCTGCATTCCATCAGATTACCTCGTATATATAGATGTCGGCAACACCTGACCACCCGGAATCACAGTCCCCAAGCGGAGATTCCGCCTCTCGGCCACAAGGCCCAAGCGAACTAAGAAACGAACCAAAGAACGAACTAGAGATCGAACCAAGAAACGAACCTAAGGGCGAACCAAAGGACCGAACTGCCATTCAGCCCCCCAGCGAGCCACGAGCAATCTCACCGCAGCTACGAGCTGTAGGTTCCGGATCGAGCCGTGGCCGGCGCGGCACCGAAACGCCCATCGCGTGGCAGTAGCGTTTGATCAGCTGTCGCGCCCGCTCCGGACTCACGCCGAAGCGCTCACCGGTCTGGCGAAGCGACAAGCCCTCCGCCGCCCGCAGGGCGAACATCAATCGTTCGCGGTCGGTCACCCGATCCCGATCCCAGGGACTCATTCCGAACCATCCCCGCGTGATCCTAGCCCGGCGAGATGCTCCTCTACAGCCGTGACGTACTCCCGCAAGACGGACACGCGCAACACCGTCTCGCCCTCCTTTGGCGACCGGCCCCTAGCGGCCCGCTCCCTATCGATGAGACCGGCTTCGTTGAGATCCTCGTCGCCGACGATCAGCGAGACCTCCAGGCCTTTCAACAAGGCCCAACCGTGCTCGCGGGGGTCGACCAGGACCTCAGCCGGACGACCGGGATCGCCCCAACCCAACAGATCCAGCAGGGCTCGCGCGCGGTCAAACCGTTCAAGCGGCTCGCGATACCACTCCCCACGACACTCGCGACCCTTGCGGTCGCTAATCACCGAGATGTCCTGCGCCGCCTGACCCAGCACGCTATGCAAGCCATAACGAGCCTCGCCGGCCATCCGCGGCGGCACCCTCAACAACGAGCCATCCATGATCCAGCTCCTTTCGGTTCCAACACCGAAGAGGAGCGAGCGAGCATGGACAACCAGACCGCAGAAAAGCTACGGTGATCCAAGCATCGAAGGTCAACTCTTCGGTGCTACCGGTCGGGCGGGTGCACCAACACCCGCCCGACCAACATATTTTCTAGCCGCGACCAGACCGTCAAGACGGCAGGGGCTACGGCACCGTCCGCGACCTTAGGCCGTCGGACGTACCCACGTCAAGGCTCGTTGCTCACGATCCTCCGTCTTGGCCCGGACAGCAAGACTGATCGACGCCACGACGAGCTGCACGCATGGTTGAACGGATCGCATAACGTCATGGCTTCGCCGCAGCGATAGCTCGATCTGCGTGGTACTTCCGTTCGTCGATATGTGGCAGTGACTTGCTGCGGCTCTCCACTGCGCTAGTGACATGCTTTAGTCGCCTATAGACCGCTTCGTCATTGCTGAAATCGCCGGTCGCCTTGCGGCTGCACCACTCGATTACAATCCTTTCCCCGATAGGCCTCTGGAGATTCCGCACGACAGTGCCGAGGAACTCCCACGTTTGGTTGAGAAACTCACCGTCGATACGGACGGCCTTGTTACTCAAACTTGGGGCCTGCATACGGTAGGCATCGTGATTTGTTACGTAGCCAGCGTTGTGAGCTACAGAATGACGGAGTAGCCACAAACGTTCGAGCGTGGTGGACTGTTTCTTATCGAGTAGGGCCCGACCAAACAAATGTACATACCGGGCGTTGACACTATTTGGATCGTGCCACCCTTGCGTGGGATGAATGAGCACTGCGCCAGCGCTTGTGAATACCTCGCGCGACGCCAAAACTCCACTCTTCTCTACCTGAATCCACTTCGCGTCATCGACCTTGTCATCGAATAGGTCTGTGGCATCGACAAGCTGGGCGACAAAATCCTTTAGGCACCACTCGAAGGACGCCATCAGCTGCCCAAAGGCGGCGTACTGGATGCGATGCCGATGCTTGGCGGCAACCGCACGGCTACCCCTAAGCCGTTCATCATTGAAGTAGTTCGTCGCCAGCACGATCCCCCAAGATCTCGCAAAGAAGAAGGAGGGCGGACTCTGACGCCGCTTAGTCTCGTCGCGAGCCATATCGTCAGCCTCCGATACGTAAACATCGGGGACTGGGAATACAGCCATCCACAGATGATGATGACGGCCTCGGACGCCACCCGTCAGCGTTGCGGAACCCAAGCTTAATCTTCGAGGAGGTCCGGCATGAACCGGTCGACCGTCGCCCTCAGCTCGTCGATACAGACAGACGACCAGCCGTTGTAGGAGATCATCATGTTGAGCACGTTGTAGAACGGTGCGACCGCAGATCGCACACGGCGCTCATGATCGTCGATCGTGAGCCCTGGCCTCTGCGGCTGTTCCCACATCTGCATATGCGGGTAAAGCGTAGGGTGCGAGAGGTTCGACAGAAAATCATAGATCCCTACTGCCGCCTCATCTGTCAGCGGCTGCCCGAGGAAGCCGAACATCCAGCCAACGCACTCTTCCGGGCTCGGGAGGTGCTGGCCCCGAATCCGATGCCGCCCGTCCTCATCGAGGATTGATTCACCGAACACCTGCTCCGCCATTCGACGCGTACCAGCGAAGCGCTCCCTCTCCTGGCGATACAGATCGCTCATCTTGCCCTCAAGATGCTTAGCCGTCCTCTTAGCCTGTTCGGCACTGAGCAGAACCTCAAGAAACGCGCGAGCAAGACGGTCCTCAACTGGGACTCCATCCCGCTGCACCACCCACAGCGCACGAGCGCAATGCTCTACGGCAGCGCGCAACAAGGGACCCGGCGGGTACACAACCTCATGCCTCTCGTAGAGCGCACCGAGGCCGCCAAGATGCTCACCGGCAGTGGTGACGTAGATGTAGAGCACCGTGGGGATCACTACTGGCGTCGGCGGTTCGCGCTTGGCAAGCGCCTCCGCGTCTTGTGCTGCCGGGGAACCCTCGGCTGGGCGCCACTGCGTTTCGATCACCAGCGCCCTTGTGACTTCCCGACAAGTAAGGAGCAGCTCGCCGAACTCGTCAAGGCGCCTCGCGAAGTCCGGATCATAAGCGCGGACGCTCATCCGGTCAGCTTACGGTGCGCGCGGCGTTTGGCTTCAGCACGTTGGGCAAAACCCTCCGTTGGGTGCTCAAGCGGCGCGATCTCCTCCGCATCCCCCAAGGCCAATCCCGTCGGCGAGAGCGTACCTCGGCCGCTTCATGTGCCCTACACCCTGGAGCACATTCCACGACGCCATTTGGTACCCACGAGTGGTACCCAAACAAAAAGAGGCCGCTCTGCTTGGAGCGGCAAAGTCGCCAAATCCCGCATGAACACTGAGGAATTTGGCCTATGGGCCGTGTTGGAATCGAACCAACAACCTTGGGCTTAAGAGGCCCCTGCTCTGCCAATTGAGCTAACGGCCCGCGAGGGCGCCGACCCGACGTGGGCCAGTGTCGGCAGGATTCTAGCCCAGCCGCGCTGAGTCTGAAGGGTCGCGTTAAGAGTTGGGCCGGGCGGCTCTCGGCTCAGAGAACTATCGTGCGCCCTCCGTCGGCTATCACGCGATCTTCCAGATGCAACGAAACGGCACGAGAGAGCACGAGTCGCTCGATGTCGCGGCCTATCCGTTCCAGTCCGCTCACACTCTGGCGATGGTCGACGCGCGCGACATCCTGCTCGATGATCGGCCCGCCGTCGAGCTCTGCCGTGACGTAGTGGGCGGTGGCGCCGATCAGCTTGACACCGTGCTCACGAGCCCTGAGGTAAGGATTGGCGCCTGCGAAGGCCGGCAGGAACGAGTGATGAATATTGATGACCGGCACGTCGAGGCGATCCAGGAACTCGCCGCTAAGTACCTGCATGTAGCGCGCGAGCACGACCAGATCGACATTGCCGCGCAGAAGCTCGAGCATCCGCTCCTCAGCCTGATCCTTGGCGCTCTTGAGGACGGGGACGTGGTGGAACGGGACGCCGGCACTGGCTGCCTCCTCAGCTAGGTCCGGGTGGTTTGAGATGACCCCCACGAGGTTCGTGTCGAGCTCGCCACGACGCCAGCGCCAGAGCAGATCCATCAGGCAATGGTCATAGCGCGAGACGAGAATCGCCACCCGTTGGCGATCTCCCCAGTAACGAATCTCCCACTCCATGGCGAAGCGTTGGGCTACCTCTGCGTCGAAACTGGCGCGGAAGCGCTCGCGATTCTCTGCCAGGCCCTCAAGGAAGAACTCTGTGCGTAGGTAGAAGCGCCCTCCCGTGGGATCGGAGGAGTACTGGTGGGAGGAGACGATGTTGGCGTCCTGCTCGAAGAGGAAGCCCGACACTGCCGCCACGATTCCAGGCTGATCGGCGCAATCGATCAGCAGGCGCGCCGTGTACGGCGGTGTCTCCTCTGGGCCCACCCACGCACCTCGGCTCGCTATTTCGTGGTCGTCGCGGGCGCTTTGGTCTTGGTGGGAGCTGGACTGGTTTTCAAGATGGTGCCAGCGCCTTTTTCGCCCACTTTGACCGTGTAGACCTTCCCGTTGGTCGTTCCCGTGAACGTTTCGTTGGAGGGGTTACCCGTCGGGTTCTTCTTGATCCGTTCGAGTTCGCCTTCAACTGTCTTGCGCTTCGCGGCAGGCGTAAGGCTGATCGTCTTTTTCGCCGCGAGATCCCCCAGGCTCGCGTTTTTGGCCTGGTAGGCGTACAACGCCAGCTCCCCGTACAAAGCCGCTGTGGGCGGGCGCTCGGGGATGATCAGTTGCAACGCTTCGACGGCCGAGCTTGGTTGGTTGAGGCCTTCCTGACCGAACACGGTGAGCATCTCCTCTCCGGCCGTGACGTTTGGTTTGGCCGGGTGCAGCGCAACGTAGCGGCTCCACGCTGTGGCCGCCTTGGCAAGCAGCACCTTGCCTTTGCTCGTGAACTTGCCCGTGCTTTCTTCGAAATTTTCCCCTGCGCCAGATTCGTGGACCAAGGCCACCGTCAGCGCCGCCCACCCGGCAGCTTCGCCGGGATTCTTGTGGACGCGCTTTTCGGCGGATGAGACCTGGGCCGCGAAGCCGGCACCGTTCGAGCCTTCTTTGTTGCCAAACAGGGCTTCGATGGGGCTGGAGCCACCGCCGCCCCCCACCCCGACCCCGAAGCCGACGAAGCCGACCAGGAACAGGAATGCTAGGCCGACGTATACAACTTGTACGGTGCGTCGCCGGCCGCGTGCTCTGGTGTCGAACAGCATCAGCTGGACAAATCTGGGTCGATGTGGTCGATCATCTCTTGAGCAGTGGTCTTCTGTGGGTCGGTGAGGGCTGTTGAGTGTCCATGGGTACTTCCGGGACCGTCGCTTGGCGATGGCGCCAGGGGACCGGACGTGCCCGTTGCACCCTGCGAGGACGGTGGGTCCTCCGGTGGGCGCCCTGCCCCTGTAGCCGTCGCCCGCGCCGCGTCGCGTCGCGTGAGAACTGACGCAATCAGGATACTCGCCTCGTAGAGCAAGTACAGCGGGACCGCCTCCAGTACCAGCGTAAACGCGTCTCCAGGCAGGAACGCAGCGACCGCCGCACACAGGAGGATCGCGTAGCGGCGATTGCGGCGCAGTTGGCGTGGAGTGACCAACCCGGCCCGCACGGCGCCAAGGATCACGACAGGAGCCTGAAAGGAGAGCCCCATCGCGAGTAGCACCGTAGCGGCGAACTTGTAGTACTGGTTGGCCTGCACCATCACGTTGAACTGGCTGCTGTTGAAGTTCTGCAGGAAGTGCACAGCGGTGGGAAGCACGACCAGATAGCCGAACGCGGCGCCGGCCGCAAACAAGAACGGGACGGAGAGGAGCAGCGGCATCACCACACGTCTCTCGGCCGGGCTAAAGGCGGGCAGCAAGAATCCGTAGAGCTCAAACAGGATCAGCGGCAGCGCCAGCACAAGCGAGAAGTAGAGCGTGACCGTCAGCGTCGCGGTGAGCGGTTCGCCCGGTCCGAGCGTCGTGGGATCGATCCCGCTCGGGCTGCGTGGGATCTTCGCGACATCCGCTTGTAGCCTCGTGATTGCGCCCGCAAGCTGCGTCCTAGTGGCAACCGGCAGGCCGCTGGCCGGCGTGCTGAGCGCTCGTGCGATCGACTGCGTGTCTTTGGCGACCTGGAGCACTCCCTTCTGGGCCAGCCATGTCGCTCCCGCCGGCCCTTCTCCGCGGAGGACCTGCTGCTCGGTCTGCTTGTGCAGCGGCCGGTTGATGAAATCGAGCAGTGCGTGGTTCTGCCAGAAGCACACCCCGAACACAACCGCGAACGCGATGGCGCTCACGATCAGCCGCGTGCGCAGCTCCTCGAGATGATCGACGATGCTGAGTCGCTCCTCGTGGCCGATCCTGCGGATTGCTGTTGCCATCGCCATCTGAAGCTATCACCGCATCGCCTCAGGACGAGCGGAGTCTGCAGGCCCCAGCGCCCGCGCATGAAACTCGCGCAGGAGCGCTGGGTATCTCCGCCATCCATCCACCGAAGATCTCACGCGATGGTCTAAAGGCCTACCGGCCCAGGGTCGATGAGAGAGAGACAATGCAAGAAGACAAGGACCATCGCATTCATCGTCACGTGCAACTCCCTGGCGGCAGGCAGATCGAGGTCGTCTATCTCGACAGCAACAGCGAGCATCCAGGGGAGGGGCTGTCCCGCACGCCACAGCCCCCGCAGTCGAGCAGCGACACGCCGGTAGCCTCTGCGACGTGGACTGGTGACTCACCGACGACCCTCCCCGCCACAACCGCCCCCGGAGAGGCGCTCCACGTCTGTCCGCGCTGTACAGGCAGCCTCGTCAACCCGCTCGACTGGGTCGAGGAATCGCCCGGTCGCTGGCGCATTCTGATGCGCTGTCCCGACTGCGACCTCATGCGCGAGGGTGTGTTCGGCCAGGTGCTCGTAGAGCGCCTGGATGAAGAGCTGGACCGCGCCACTGCCGCGATGCTGAGCGACCTCAAGCAGCTCACGCACGCGAACATGCTTGAGGAGATCGAGCTCTTCTCGCACGCGATGGAGCTGGATCTGATCGGTCCGAGCGACTTCTAGCAGTAGCGCTCGACAACCGCGTCCGCCACCAGCTCCAAGAGCACGTAGCGGCCATCTGGCAATAAGCCCGGCAGTGCGGCCTTCGCTTGCGCAACGAGCGCCAGTGCCCGATCGCGGGTCTCCTCGAGCGCCCCCGTGACGGCAATCCTGTCGCACAGCGTCTCAGCCTGGTCTGGATCCCTAAGCGTTGTGAGATCGAGCGACGCGATCTGCTCGTCGCGTTCGCGCGCCAGGATCAGCGGCAGCGTGACCGTGCCATCGAGCAAGTCCGTGCCGCGCGCCTTACCCGTTCGCTGCGTCGGGCCTGACACGTCGAGCACGTCGTCGAGCAGCTGGAAGGCGAGCCCGATCCGCTCGGCAAACTCCCCGAGCGCCGAGGCGATCTCAGGCGTACCTCCCGCGGAGGCCTGTGCCCCGAGCCGGCAGGCTGCCTCGAACAGCGCCGCGGTCTTCAGGCGGCAGCGCTCAAGATAGCGCTCGACGGCGACATTTGATGCGTAGGCGTCCTCACGCTGGAGCAGCTCGCCGGCCGCGAGCGCCGAACTCGCATCCGAGAGGGCGCGCAGCTGCTCGAGATCGCGATTACGGGCCAACTCGGCGAATGCGCGCGAGAAGAGCAAGTCGCCGGTGGCGATAGCCGTTTTGCGACCTGCAACGGCTGCCACGGTCGGCCTACCGCGGCGCAGTCGGGCACCGTCGATCAGGTCGTCGTGGACAAGTGTGGCCGAATGCACAAGCTCCACAGCGACCGCGGCGCGCACAATGCTCAGCTCGCCCTCGGGCTCCTCTCCGGGCCCGCCCACGGACTCTGCCGCCAACACGACTAGCAATGGACGCAAGCGCTTGCCGCCGGCGGCGATCGTCGCGGTGGCGTAGGACGCCAGCGGGATACCGGCCTCTGCCGTGACCTGCTCGAGATGGGTCTCGGTGCGGGCCATGCGCGCACGCAGCACGGGACCACCACGGCGCATGATCTCCTCGACGGCCTCGACATCGGCAGCCGTATTCATGCCGGTGTGTAGTGCGGTCATCTGCGCTCGCCCATCCCCCATCGACCAGCGCCCGATCTCACGGTTTGACGGCTGTTCTCACGTTGTCCCATCCCCAGGGACGGTAGCGGCGTGAATGGTGACGATGCCGCCTGCTGTGATCAGATAGCGAACATCGATCAGTCCCGCCCGCTCCATATCGGCGGCAAGCTCAGCAGGGGAGAGGAAGCGCTTGACCGAGTTGGGGAGATAGGTATAGGCCTCGGCGATCGTCGTCCCCGAGCCATCGTTCTTCGATTTTGGCAGCAGCGCGGCGAGCGGGGAGGTGATCCCGCCGAGCACGGGCACCACACGATCGAACCACACTCCGTAGAACAGCGACAGAGGCGGTCGTGTTGGAGTGGTGAAGTCGAGCACCACCACTCGGCCACCGGGACGCACAACGCGCGCCATCTCCGCCAAACCACGTTGCAGGTCTGAGAAGTTGCGCGCGCCGAAGCCTACGGTGGCGGCATCGAAGCTGCTCGCGGGATAAGGCAACTCGAGTGCGTCTCCCCACTCAAAGCGCAGGGTGACTGGCGACGCCACTTGAGCAGAGCCATTGTGCGCACTGCTGGCCGATGGCTGTACCGATATCTCCCGTAGGGCCTTTGCGCCCTTTATCCGTGCCCGCTCGAGCATACCCTCGGAGAAGTCACTACCAACGATCTCACCGCCTGGAGAGACACGTCGAGCTAGCTCTATCGCGAGGTCGCCAGTGCCGGTGGCGACATCGAGCACGCGGCTCCCTGGACCCACGCGAGCAAAGTCGGCGGCGCGCACGCGCCAGCGATGATGCAAGCCGGCCGTCATCAGGGTGTTCAGCGGATCGTAGACGGCCGCGATGTGATCGAACATCACCCGTACCTGTCCCGCCTCGAGCCGTCCCGCGGTCGCGTCAGCGCCTAGCCGTGCGGGCACGTGCGCTACTTCAACTGTGAGAGGAAGAAGATGGCCGCGGCGAACTTCTTAGGCGGCAGGTTCTTGAATGACGGCATCGGGGCGGTCGGGTTGACGAGCGTGCGGGCGATCCCTAGCTCCGGCAAGCGCGAGCCTATGTGGGTCAGCTCGGGTCCGGGGCCCGAGTTGCCATTGTCGCCAATTTTATGGCACGCCAGGCACCCCGACTGAGCAACCACCTTCTTGCCGGTTTCGTATTGGGCCAGAGTCTGTCCACCGGCCTGGACGATGGAGGTGGGCGTGGCCATTTCGATGGCTGTGGGCGATCCCGCGTTGGCGCCCTGGTAGGTGAGCAACGCCATCGCGCCGATGACGAAGATGCCGGTGAGCGTGGCGACCGGTCGGCGCTCGGGCCGGCGCTCGGGGCCGCGATCGTAGAACGGCAATAGGAACAGCAGGATCATGCCGAGCGTCGGGACGCCAATCGTCGCAAGCGGCACAAGGCTCGGCGGCTTGATGACGCGCAGCACCTCGAACAGGAAGAAGAAGTACCACTCCGGGCGGGGCACATAGGTGGTGGTCGTGGGGTTGGCCTTCGAGCCAAGCTCGGCGCCGAACAGGAGCGACATCCCGATGATGACCGCCATCACCACACACGCCATCAGCGAGTCCTTGGTGACCGCGTAGGGGAAGAACGGCTTGCCCTTGCTCTTCAGCATCGCGTACTCGCGGAGGTACTCCTCCTTCTCACGCTTGTTCATCGCCGCGAACCGTCCTGCTGGCTGACGCTCATGCCTCGGCCTCGCGCAGCTCGGGGTTCTTCTCGGCCTTCTGCCAAGGGGGGGCGGTGGTGCCGAGCTTGGCCACGAGGTACAGGTGCGCGCCAATCAGAGCGGCGAGCAGACCGGGCACGAGCAGCATGTGGATCGCATAGAAGCGCGACAGGGTCGTCGCCCCGAATTCTCCACCGCCGCGCAAGAAGTCGCTGAGGTAGGGGCCGATCAGTGGGCCGGTGCCGTTGATGTTGACGCCCACGATCGTGGCCCAGTAGGCGCGCTGGTCGAAGGGCAGCAGATAGCCGGTGAAGGACATCGTCATCGTGAGGATCAGCAGCACGACGCCGATCACCCAGTTGAGCTCGCGCGGATACTTGTAGGCGCCAAAGAAGAACGTGCGGCCCATGTGCAGGAACACGAGGATCACCATCACGCTCGACCCCCACTTGTGCATCCCGCGAACAAACTGACCGAGGAAGACTTCGTTGGTGACGTGGCGGATCGATTCATAGGCGCCGCCAGAGGGGTCGGGACGGTAGAACATCGCCAGGAACACTCCAGTCACCGCCTGGTTGAGGAAGGCGAACATCGTGGCGGACCCGAGCGTGTAGAACCAGTTGGTGCCCTTGGGCACCTTGCGGAACATCATCCAGCGGGCCGCGCCGCTGAGCGAGGTGCGTTCGTCGACCCAGTCGACGACGCTCGTCCCGGCCTCCTTGGCGTGATCGACGGGAGTGAGCGCGCCGTTACCCTCGCCAGGGCGCGGTGGGGGCGCCTGTAGCGCCGAGGGCAGGGGTGGAGCTGGGAGCTTAGGACGGGCCATGGACCGCTACCTCCTCTCCGACGGGCGCGAGGGGTACATGTACTGGCCGAGACCGTCGATCGGCTCGCCCGGGTCGCGTGGAGAGAAGCGCTCGAGCTCGCTGTTGACGCTGTAGCGCGTGCCGATCTGCACCATGCCACGCACCACGCGGGTGTAGAAGCGGTCGAGCGGGCGCACCGGCGGTCCGCCAACTCGTCGGCCGAGCAGATCGTAGACACCACCGTGGCACGGGCAGATGAAGCGCTCAGCGGCATCCACCCAGCGCACTGGGCAACCGAGGTGAGCGCAGCGCGAGGTGATCGCGATGAATTGGGTATCGCGATCCGCCTTGTCGGTATCGATTGCGGGATTGCGCTTGCGCACGTAGACGGTGCCCTTGCCCGCCTCGCCGATCCCTGGAGTGAGCGTGATCACCGTAGGGATGTAGTTGTTGTCGGGGAACATGTCGGTCGGCCCGACCGTCTCCCAAGTGTGTGGGGTCTCTTTGAAGATCGGCCCGATCGCGAAGCCGAGCGCTGGCAGCAAGAAGGATGCGGCGGCGACCCCGCCGGCCGCTTGGGAGCCAATGGTCATGAACCGTCGGCGTGTGACGGTCTCACCGTCAAATGCTCCAGGGATCTGCCGGTCGACTGTGTAGCGGGACTTGTGCTGGCTGTGCTTGTCGGACACGGGCGGAACAATATCGAGTGAGAGCGCCCCCGTCCCACTCAAGCTCCTGAGGCTGACCTCGCTAGCCCTGGGCTTCGGCGCAGGCGAGCAGCGCCTCCATGGCCTCAGGCGAGCCGGCTCGCACCAGAGCCTTGGCATGCTCATGCTGCGGATTGGCACCCCAGCCCACCGCACGCGCCCCGGCCATCCAGATAGCGTCGGCCAACTCGGGCTTGGCGGCGCCATGAGCCAGCGCGCTCAACGTGATCACATCAGCCAACTCGGCCACGCCCTCTATGTCGCCCAGCTTTACCAGGCGTGCAAGCCCGAGCGCATAGAGGCGGTCACCCGCGAGCAGGCCGAGATCGTCCTCTGGTGGCCGTACGACGCGCGGGACGTGGTAATGCAGCAGATAGCCCTCGTATATCGCCTCCATCAGCAGCTCATACTCAGCACTGCGGCCGTCCACGCGGGGTCCGGACGCAGCAACTTGCGCAGGGCTATCGACGACTGGGCTCATGGGGAGGCCATCTGGCGAGGACTCATCCACCAGGCTCGCCATGAGTCCACCCTCTCCTAGCAGGAGCACTCTCAGCCGCTCCAAAGAGGAGTCCTCCATAACCTGCGCGCTCACGCGAGCTCAGCAAACGCGGCTGTGGCCGCCGCGACGGTGAGCTCGATCTGCTCGGCAGTGTGCGCGAGCGAGGGAAACCATGCCTCGAACTGCGAGGCCGGCGCGTACACGCCACGCGAGAGCAGCTCGCGACACCACCTGGCGTATGCCTCTCTGTCGCAAGCCTCGGCCCCCGTCAGGTCGTCGATGGGGGCCGCGCTAAAGAAGACTGTCAACAGCCCGGGGGCGCTAACGACTTGTATCGGATACCCCCCCACCCCGTCGGACCCGCCCGCGGCCTCACGCAAGCCGGCGGCAAGCTGCTCAGTGATCGACGTCAGCCGCAGATAGGCAGCGTCGTCAAGCAGCTCAAGCGTCGCGAGACCAGCCGCGACCGCCAGCGGGTTGCCCGACAGCGTTCCGGCCTGGTAGACCTCGCCGACCGGGGCGAGCATCCGCATCAGCTCTGCGCGGCCACCGACGGCGCCGGCGGGCAGACCCCCGCCGATCACCTTGCCCATCACAGTAAGGTCGGCTTGGACGCCGGTGAGCTCCTGGGCTCCTCCGCGAGCCACGCGGAAGCCGCTGATCACCTCGTCGAGCACCAGTAGGGCGCCGCACATGTCGGCGCGCTCGCGCAATAGCTCGAGAAAGCCTTCGCGGGGTGGCACGAGGCCCATGTTCGCCGGCAGCGGCTCGGCAATGATCGCGGCGATCGGCTCGCCGGCTTCGGTGATAGCGCGCAATGCGTCGAAGTCGTTCCACGGCACGATGGTTGTCGCCGCAGCCGCCGATGCGGGCACCCCCGGGCTCGCGGGCAGAGCGTGCGTGGCAAGACCCGAGCCGGCTTGGGCGAGCAGTCCGTCGAGGTGTCCGTGGTAGGCCCCCGCGAACTTGACGATCCGCTCCCGGCCGGTGGCGGCGCGAGCGAGACGCACGGCGGTCATCGTGGCCTCGGTACCCGAGGAAGTCATGCGCAGCATGTCCACCGAGTCCATCCGGCGCGAGATCTCCGCGGCGAGATCGACCTCGCCGGCCGTGGGCGCCCCGAAGCTCATGCCGCGCTTGGCGGCCTCAACCACAGCTGCAAGCACCTGCGGGTGGGCGTGACCGTGGATCAGGGGCCCCCAGGAGCACACGTAGTCGACGTAGCGGTTGCCGTCCACATCGAAGAGCTCGGCGCCAGCCGCTCGCTCGATGAAGATCGGGTCGCGGCCAATCGCGCGCATCGCGCGCACGGGAGAGTTGACGCCGCCGGGCAACAGCTCGAGGGCGCGCCGGTAGAGCTCGCTCGAGCGTGTGTCTGTCAGCGAAGCCGGCATGGAGTCAGCGAAGCGCGCAGTGGATCACGACGACAATCACCTGATCGACGGGCCCGCTAGAGGCCGGCGTGCTCGCGTTCCCAGGTCTTGAACTCGCCGGTGAAGTAGAGCAGCCGGATCTTCTTGAACTCGGTGGAGGAGTAGAGCGTGGAGCGCTCCTCGATCCCCGTCATCTCCGCGATCGAGTCGAGGATCGCGTCGCACTCCTCCTTGGAGCGGCCGTGGGCCATCGTGAAGACCGAGTAGGGCCAGTCGGCATATGTGGGCCGCTGGTAGCAGTGAGAGATGCCGCGGACCGCAGCCATCTGACGTCCCACCTCGTGGATCTGTGCGTCAGGCACCTTCCACACGCCCATCCCGTTCGCCGAGAAGCCAGCGCGGCGATGATAGAGGATCGCCGCCACGCGCCGCAACAGTCCCCGCTCCTGCATCCCGGCGAGGTGCTCGAGGAAGCGCTCCTGATCGAGCCCGAGCGTGGTGGCGGCCGGTGCGTAGGGTTCCGCCACGACCGGCATGTTGCCCTGCAATGCCCTGATGACCTCGATGTCGAAATCGTCGTAGGGCTGGGGGTCGAGCTCGATCGGCTCGGTGGCGACGGCCGGGGCGGCGAGCGCCTGGGTGTCGCCCTCCATCTCCAGGTCCATCCTGATCTTGAAGAGCTTGAGCGTCGGCAGCTGGCGCACCGACTCGGCGCCGGCCTCGGCAGCGAGCGCCTGCAGCGTGCCGTCGAGCCCGAGTGGGGAGTCGGGCTCGGTGGCGATCGTGAACCACAGGTTGAATTCGTGGTTGCGCAGGTAGTTGTGGGAGACCCCGGGATGGGAGTTGATCACCTGGGCGGCGCGGTGGGGGTTCTCTGGATCGACCTTCGCCGCCACGAGCATCGAGGAGTAGCCCAAAGCACGCGTGTCGAAGATGGGTGTGACCTGACGGATGATGCGCTCGTCGAGCAGGTGCTGGACGCGCGCGAGCACCTCGCTCTCCTGCACTCCCGCGAGCTCAGCGACGCGCAGGTAGGGACGTGGCTCGATCGGGAAGCTCCCCTGCATCAGGTTGAGCAGGCGCTTGTCCCCATCCTCCAGCGGAATCGCAGCACCATGCTTGCGGCTGCGTAGCTTGGGAGTGGCAGTGTCTGTTCTTATGCCGTCTGCGAGAGCCATTGAGCGGCGTCCTTGGAATGGTAGGAGATGACTATGTCAGCGCCGGCGCGGTGCAGCGAAGTGAGGATCTCGCACACAGCGGCACGCTCCTCGATGTATCCGGCCGCGACGGCGGCCTTCACCATCGCATACTCCCCACTCACGTTATACGCGGCCACAGGCAGGCGCGTCGCCCGCTTGACCGCCCTGATCAGATCGCCGTAGGCAAGCGCGGGCTTGACCATCACCATGTCGGCTCCCTCGCTTGCGTCGAGCAGCGCCTCGCGCACCGCTTCGCGGCCGTTGGCGGGGTCCATCTGGTAGGCGCGACGATCGCCGAACGCGGGGGCCGAGCCGGCCGCCTCGCGAAACGGGCCGTAGAAAGCTGAGGCAAACTTGGCGGAGTAGGCAAGGATCGGAGTATCGGAGAAGCCCTCGGAGTCGAGCTCGGCACGTATCGCCCCAACTCGTCCGTCCATCATGTCCGAGGGAGCGACGATGTCAGCTCCGGCGCGCGCGTGGCTTGAGGCTGTGCGTGCGAGCAGCTCGAGCGTGGCGTCGTTCTCGACGGTCCCGTCCTGGTTCAACACCCCGCAGTGACCGTGGTCGGTGTACTCGCAGAGGCACACGTCGGTGATCACGAGCAACTGCGGCAGAGCTCGCTTGATCGCGGCAGTGGCTTGCTGCACCACTCCCTCCTGATCCCAAGCGCCCGAACCTTCGGAGTCCTTCTCGGCTGGGAGGCCGAACAGCAGCACCGCCGCCACTCCGAGCACGGCCGCCTCGCGCGCCTCATCGACCACCTCCGTCAGCGGCAACCGCTCTATGCCGGGCATCCCCGCGATCGGCTCCCGCACTGAGGCCGTCTCGGAGACGAACAGTGGCAGCACGAGTCGATCGGCGCGCAGCTCAGTCTCGCGCACCAGCCCACGCATGGCAGGCGAGGAGCGCAATCTGCGCATGCGCGTGGTTGGGAAGGCCATCGCCCTTTCGAGGATACCCACCCTGCTATTCGGCGCGACGCAGCCCGAGGCGGGCAAGCACGCCGAATAGCAGTGTGAGGCCGAGCAGATGGGCGATCGAGACACCGATGCCGGGCGATGCGCCGTTGACCGCGGCGTCGAGCGCCTCGAGCGCAGCCTTGTAAGGGAACGCGAAGGAGACGACCCCGATGACGTCATAGAGTCCGCTGGCTACCGACCCGCTCGGCACCAGCGCAAGGAAGGCGAGCGGCAGCGAAAGCAGGAAGGCGAGCAGCGATGCGGCGCGCACCTCACGCGCGAGGGCGCCGATGGCGATCCCCAGGGCGGCAAAGCCAAGCGCTCCGAACGCGAGCGCTACTGCCCACAAGCCGATGCGCGAGAGGTCGAGCGACACGAATGCGCTGACGCCGAGCAGCATCGCAAAGGCCACCACGAAGGCGCACGCCGCGGCGAGCAATGCCTTCTCGGCCAGCAGGCCCTCGCGGGAGACGAGACCGCGCACGAGCCTTGAGATCGCGTGCTCTTCGCGCTCCAGCGCGATCCCACCGGCGGCGAGCAGCACGCAGATGAACATCAGCGAGATGCTCACGGCCACCACCACGGCGTAGGTGTCGAGCGGTGTGCGTTTCCCGTGCAGCAATGTGGTGTGGACGGTGATCGGCTGACTGACGGTGGTCAGCACGTTCGTTGCGATGCCGAGGTTGTTCGCGGCGAGACTCGCGAAGCCCGCGATGCGAACGAGCGTCGCGCGGTCCGCGCCGGGCGGCTGGCGGCGCGCGATGGCGCTCAGCGTCGTCGGCAGATGGCTCAAGCCGATGATTTCCTGGTTGGAGCCGAGTACGCCAACTTTTCCGCCGGTGAGCAGCAGGTTGAGGTCGCGCACGGCGACGCTCTTGATCTGTTCTGAGAGCGTGAGGTTGGCCTGGGCCAGGGTGGCGTTGATCGTGGAGCGCACGAACGATTGCTTGAGGGCGTCGCCGTTGTAGATCACTTCGACCTGGGCCTGACTCACGCCGGAGGAGATCTTCGAGACGATGTCGGGGGGAATGACGATCGCTGCCAAGACGTCACCCGAGGCAACCTTGTTGGCTGCGGCAGCGCGTGTTGGGACGCTCACCACATTGACCTGGCTGAACAGCTCGTGGGTGTATTCGTCTAGACCGATACGCGTGCCACCGAGCGTGATCGTCTCCCCGGGGGCTGTTTCGTTGACGATCGCGACACGTGGCTTGGACGGGCTTGCCGAGATGGCGAAGCCGATCAGGAGCGCTATGGCTACGGGATAGACGATCAACAACGCCACCAGCAAGCGTGAGCGCCGCAGGATCAGCAGGTCCTTGCCGAGCATCCACCTCATCGAACCGGACTCCGAAGTGCGCGCGACTGACGATATGAGGCGCCTCGCATAAAGCTGGCTCTCTGGTTAAAGACCGCACCCGCGCCCATGGGGCAACCCAAAACGCAGAGACCCCTCACTGCTCGCTCCGGCCCTGTAGAAAAGACACAAAGGCCTGCTCAAAGTCGCCGCCACCGCCCTCGCCGGCGAGCTGCACTGGCGTTCCGTCGAACAGCAGACGCCCTTGGTCAAGAACAAGCACACGCCCTGCGTAGCGCTCGGCCTCGGCGACGATGTGGGTGGAGAAGACCACGCCCGTGCCTCGCGAGGCGAGTTCGGCCACGAGCTGCCACAGGCGCTCACGCTGAGCGGGGTCAAGCGCCGAGGAGGGCTCATCTAGCAGGATCACCGGGGGACCCGCGAGCAGCCCGAGCGCCACGTTCACGCGCTGACGGTTGCCGCCGGAGAGGCGATCGATGCGGTCCTCGGCGCGCTCGGCGAGCCCTGTTTGATCGAGCATCCGTGCGACCACGGCCTCCACGTCCCCCACCTTCTCCAGACGCGCGAACAGGCGCAGGTTCTCGAGGACCGACAGCTTGGAGTAGAGGGCAGGCTGTTGCGGCACCCAGCCGATCTCTCCGGCTCCACGGCTCACGATGCCCGCACTCGGCGTCTGCACGCCTGCCAGGATCGACAGCAGCGTCGTCTTGCCGGCCCCGTTGGGCCCGATCACGGCAAGCATCTCGCCAGCGTGAGCGGCAAAGCTAACGTCGTGCAGCGCCTTGCGTGAGCCGTAGCGCTTGCCAAGGCCCTCCACCCGCAGGACGGGCTCCAGCTCGCGGGCGGCGTGCGCGCTCATGACCGTCCCACGTGCGCGCGTGGGGCATCGCCCTGCACACTCATGACGGCCGCACGCGGGGGCCGGCGCTCGAAGCGCTCACAACAGCTTGTTGGGAGCACGCTCCCAAGGCTCGAATGCCAAATGGCGATACAGGTAGATGGCGGTCTCTCGCAATACCGAGAGGATCGGCAGGGCCACCAGCGCGCCGATGATCCCGTACAGCTGCAAGCCGAGCAGCAGCGCGAAGATCACGAGCAAGGGGTTGATGCGCAGGGTGTGACTAAAGATCTGAGGCGCCACGACGTGACCCTCCATCTGCTGCAGGCCGACGAACAGGAGGCCCACCCACAGAGCACTGATGGGATCTGTGAACAGAGCCAGCGCGACCGCCGGGATCGCACCGAGGATCGGGCCGATGTAGGGAACGAGCTCCATCACGCCATAGAACACGGCGAACGCGAGCGCGTAACTGCGCCCGGCCGGGAAGATCCCGAGCACGCCGAACAGGTAGAGCGCGAGACCTGTGGAGGTGCCCATGACCACGCTGAACAGGAGCTGCCCGCCGACGTAGCGCGAGACGGCGTGCTGGGCGAGCTTGGGGAAGTCATCGGCGGCGGCGCCGTCGCCCGGAGGCATAGCTTGGCGCACGAGCTTGCCGATCGACTGGCCATAGACGAGCATGTAGACGGACAGGACGAAGACGAGCACAAGATCGACAAGCGCTTTGGCCACTTCGGTGAGCAGGCCGGTGCCGAACGTCGCTAGCTTGCCGGCGCTCTTTGAGAGCTGGTCCTGCAGAGTCTGCAGAGCCGTCTTGCCCTGGCTCACGAGTTTGGCGTGGACGCCGTGTTTGTTCAGATAACCCTGAAAGTTTTCGATCTGCGAGTTGGCTTCGCCCGCGATATGGGGGAGGTTGTTCGTGAACGTGCGAACCTGATGAGAGATCGGGTTGGCAAGCAGGAAGCCCACTCCGGCGAGGGTCAGGAAGAATGCTACGTATACGGCCAACACCGCCAGCCCGCGTGGCAGTCGCGTGCGCTGCTGCAGGAAGGCGACCAGAGGGTTCAGGATGAGCGCGATCAACCCGGCTATGACAAACACCAGCAGCACCTTGCCCGCGGCCCGCGCGAGCGCCCACAACGCGAGCAGCGAGATCGGCAGCATCACGAGCTGCACCCAGCGCGGGACGATGACGCGAGGTGCCTCGGCGATGGCGGTGGCAGGCGCGTCGACCAGCTCTTGCTCGGCGCCTGTCGGCGGCTCGGCCTCGGGGGGAGCGCCCTGCTCGGCGCCCGTGGGGGGCTGGGACCGTGAGGTGATGTCCCCTTGTTCGCCACCTGTCGGCGGTCGGGACTCCCCGGCGCCCTCGTGCACGGCGCCCGTGGGCAGCTCGGCCTCTGACGGGGAGCCTGTCTGCTCGCTCATGGTCGCCCCACCGAAGCGTGCGCTCGGATCTCGTCTGCCGCTGTCATCGACCCTCCAACGATGGGCAGAGTATGGCTGAGCCCGAGGCGGCGCAAGGAGTGGACGACGGCAATGTGAGCATCCTGTTCGTGGGCGATCTGGTGGGCAGCATCGGGCGCCACACGCTGCTCGAGTGCCTACCGATCCTGCGTGAGCGGCTTGCCCCCACGTTCGTGGTCGTAAACGGCGAGAACGTGGCGGGCGGCCTTGGCATCACGCCGAAGGTGGCGGAGGAGCTGTTTCGCAATGGCATCGACGCGATCACGCTCGGCAATCACGCCTATCACCGCCGGGAGATCTACTCCTATCTGGATAACAAGGAGTGCATCGTGCGGCCGTTCAACTACCTGCGCGGACAGCCGGGGCGCGGCGTGTGCGTAGTCGAGAAAGATGGAGTGAGGCTCGGCGTGGTGAACCTCAGCGGCAATCTGTTCCTCAAGGCAGGTCGGTCACCCTTCACCGAGATCGATCCGGCGCTGCGCGAGCTGGGAGAGGTGGATCACATCCTCGTGGACATGCACGCCGAGGCGACAAGCGAGAAGGTGGCGCTCGGTTGGCTGCTCGACGGGCGGGTGACCGCGGTGGTGGGAACCCACACGCACGTGCCCACGGCCGACGCCCGTGTGCTCCCAGGCGGAACCGCATACATCACCGATGTCGGCATGACGGGGCCGCGCGGCGGTGTGATCGGGGTCAAGCGCGAGCAGGCGGTCGAGGCGCTCGTAACGCAGATGCCGGTGCGCTTTGAGACCTCCAAGGAGGACCCGTGGCTGATGGGGGTGCTGGTGCGCTGCTCTAGACCACTGCGAGCGGCTTCGATCGAGCAGATCCTGATGCCACGTCCCGCTCCTGTGAGCCAGTCCAGCTGAACTGCCCGAGCAGGGCCAGGATCGCCAGGCCGAAGAACCAGGGGATGTAGAGGTAGAACCAGTGTTCGATGCCCAGCTGCACCGCGATCAGTACTGCGGCCGCGGTCGCGGCGAGCCCAATGAGGTCCGCGCGACGAGGCAGGAACGCAACGGACAGGGCAAGCGCCAGCGCGGCACCCTGGACCGCCGCTTGCACGTAGTCAAGCCCACCGTAAAGACCCCAGATCGAGAAGGGCGATTCGCGGTTTGACTGGTAGGCCAGCGTCCGCTCATAGACCGTGTGAAGCGAGTCGTGGGTAAGTGCGGGGATCGACACGACGGCCGCGGTCAGCGCGAAGGCGAGCGCGAAGAGTGCGAGCGAGCGAGCGCGTCGCCGCGCGGAGAGCCCGTCGGTGCCGTGTGTCCAAAACAGTGGCGCAAGCGCAAGCGGCGCGAACTTCGTGAGTCCCGCGAGTGCCGCGAACATGCCGCGTGCCGGTGGCGAGGCGGCCACAAGCAGCACAGCGAGCAATAGCACGGTCACGAGCGAATCGTTGGAGTTGCTCTCCAGGGCAAACAGCGTGAACGGATAGGACACCCACGCGTAGGCGAGCGCGATGCCGAGCCCCGGGCCGCGCACGCGCCGACCCAGCAGGAACAGCAGCGCCACCGCCAACAGGTCGAACACGATCGCGGCGGCGTGGGCCGCCGGCAGGTCGTCCCACAGCCCACTCCACCCGAAGATCTGCTGGGCGGGCACGTAGGCCTCGTAGTTGACGGGACCATAGGTGTCGCCGTGTTCGTTGGCGGAGGGGTACCCGCCGTACAGCGGGTCGTCATGCGTGATGCGCTCCGCGCCAATCACACCGGCATAGCCGACATCGATCACGTTGGAGTCCACCACGTTCAGCGCGATACGAAAGCCGAGCAGGAAGACGACGCCGACGGCGAGCACGGGGATGGGCACGAGCAGCCGCGGCGGCTTGCGAGGCTCGCGCTGCCCCTGCGGCGCGCGGCGGCCGACGCGCCCGAGCGCGAGCATGCGCACGAGCAAATAGACGAGCGGCGGGTATACGAGCGGCGTCGAAGCGTAGATGTGCGCGTGGTTGAAGAAGGCGAGTGACACCGAGAAGGAGAGCAACACGAGCAGATCGAGGTGGAGCAATCGCAGCGGTTTGCGCCAATCGAAGAAAGGCAAGAAGAACAGCAAGCACAGGGGGATCCAGATGTAGAGCGCGTTCACGTGCCGGCCGAAGGCACCCGGATAGCCGCGGGCCATCGTCCAGGCGATCTGAAAGCCCGTCCACTGTTCGACGACGTGACCGTTGGAGTCGGCGATGATGACCAGGCCGATCTCCTTGCTCTGCTTGGAGAAGTAGCTCACCTGCCAACGCGTCGGACCCTTCAGGTAGACATCTCCAAAAGAGCCTCGATAACGCGCGCGAACCGCGCGCATCTTCGGCAGGGCATTGGCGATTTCAAGCACGTGGTTGGAGGAAAGCCGGCGCCCGATAGGCGGTGTGTCTGAAGCCACGACAGAGACCGGCGCTTCCGGTTCGGCGCTGGTTGTGGTCGAGCTCGAACTTGACGTGGGCGGCGGGCTGTCTTTGAGGACGACGCTGGTTGTCGCTTCTGTCGATACGGATTGGGGGTCGTTCTTGTGGCGTGAGAGAGCCGGCCCCCCGAGCCTCGACGCGGGCTCTCTCAAGTTCACGCTGCCCGGCGTGACGGCGAGCGCAGGGGTCACCCCGACGAGTGCCCATAGCGTTATGCAGGCAGCCAGCTTGCCGCGTGAGGCCATCGTGCGAGGGTACCGGCGCGTCGCGCTTGCCACGGCAGGGCGACCCTGACCATCGCGACCAGCCACGTACTCACCGCGGCTTTGGGTCCTGCTCTTCGCCTGGCAACTGGCTCAACCCTGCTCGACGCCGAAATGGCGCAATGCGAGCGGGGCGATGTCGCGAATCGCCCACTGCTCGGGGACACGAGGGATGTCCACGCCGCTGAGGATCAGCGCGCCGAGCGAGTCTTCACCGCGCAGCGAGCCGTGCGAGCCACCGCCGACGTGAGCCTGCCCGCCAAGGTCCGTGAACTCGTAGCCCGGGGCCGCCGAGAGCAGCACGTCACCGGAAGTGGCGCAATTGAGCGCCGACCACACTCGCTCCAACACGTGTGGGTGATCAGGAGTGTTCAAGCGACCCTCACGGACCTCCGCGCGGAGCAGCTCAAGGGACCCTTCGATACCCCAGGATCGCCCGCCCAAATCCTCATAATCTCCGTCCGGGCAAAAATGCAGCTCGGACTGACCGGGACCTGCGACCACAGCCTCCACAGCAGCGCCGTGAACGTCTCGCCGCAGCCACATCACCAGCTCGACTCCGTCGATGTCGAGCGCTCGTCGCACCACTTCAGGACACAGTCCCTCGCGGTCCTCCTCGTCCAGGACATAGATCATCGCCGCGCGCTGGGACGGGCACACCGCGATTCGTGCGTGCTCAGAGCGGCTGCTGTCATCCCCGGCCGCGGACGCCGCACGGCGGGCAGCGCGACCGTTGCCGCGCGCGCCGGGTGCAAGCACGCCCAGCTCGGCGAAGGCCTCCGCGAGCGTAACCGCGGCAGTGACCGGGGCTTGGGAGTGGTCGGCCATCACGATCACTGCGTGCTCATCGAGGAACCGCTCGACGCCGCCCCCGGCGTCCATGACGCGCTCCAGCTGCGCGTCGGCGAGCGCGATCGCGCGCACCTGGCCGTCGGGCCCAGAACGGTGTGAATGCCAGTCGTTGTCGGGTAGCGAGAGCAGCAGGAAGTCGAATAGATCGTGCTCGACCATGTATGCCCCCACGCACCCTGAGTGGCGGTCGCGCACACCGGGCATCCCGAGATTAGAGCGACAGCCCGTCTGGCGGCTCGCGAAGATATCGGCATAGAACAGCTCGCGCGGACCCATCACCGGGTGACGTAGGAGCGTCGAGGCGATCCGCGTGAGCGCGCTGTCGCGCTGGGGCTCGTGGCGGTAGCGACCGCGGTACATCAGGTAGGTCGTGCCCGCTGTGCGGATGTCCCTGTCGTCGAGCGCTTCGAACACGGTGGGCGTATTCCTAGAGAGATGGACGCCGTTCATGTTGTAGACGGTGTCGGTCAGCTGACGCACCAGGCCGACACGCTGGGAGGCGCGGAAGCTAGACCCGTACTCGACATAGCGCCGCTCGGCGCGGTCATACCAGCACATCCCCGGGATCCGGTGGTGGTCCTGCCAGGTGCCCGTGACGATCGAGGCGGCACACACGGGTGTCACCGAGGGAAATGCCGCCACACAGTCGGGCACATACAGCCCGCGGTGCATCAGAGCGGCGAGCGTGGGTGCCTCCCCGGCGGCAACGGCTCGCTCGAGCATCGCCGGTGCCATCGCGTCGATCACGCACAGCATCAGCTTTGGCGGCGCTCCGGTGCCGGTCCGCGTCACGTTTGGACCTGTTGAGTCCAGAGCGCGGCCTCCTGAGGGGCGACGTTCCCCTTGCGGTTCTCCCTCGCGTTTCCGATTCGCGGCACTAGCGACGGAGAATCCGCAGCCCCGCGTACTTTTCGTCCGAGCGCGAGCGCATCCGCCACACGAACCACGCGAGTAGGACGAGCGCGACGTACCCAAGCGGGTGCAGCAGCGCCACCACAGCGGCGAGCAGCAGCGAAGCGGAGTCGAGATACAGGGTCAGCGCTTCGCGGGCGCCGCGGTCGGGCAGGCGCTTGCGAGCGCGGGCGATAACCGGACCCGACGCCCGCTGGGCGAGGCCGGCCGCCAGGAAGCCGGCGAGGAGACCCGGCCAGGAGGCGTCGCCGTGCGCGGCGAGCGTCCCCGCGAATAGCAGCGCCCCGGCTCCCACTCCCAGACCGGCGAGCGATGCCGCGAGCGGGTCCGGTCGCGTGGAGCGCTCGCTCGGGTCGATTGTGGGCGCAAAGCCGAGCAGCATCTGCAGCGCGTAGGCGAGGGCGAAAGCAACAGCCACGACGAGCAGCCACCAGTCCGCTTCCAAGAAGCTGAAGGCCCCGGTGCTGAAGCTCACCCCCAACGCCCCGCTCGCGGCAAGCGCGCCCGCGAGCAGCAGCGGCAGAAATGGCCGCAGCCCGCAGGCGGCGGCAAGGCCGACGCCGAGACCGATGTAGAAGACGAGACCGTTCATGGCGTCGGTGTGGTGGGCACGATCGTTGCGGGAGGCATGGTCGAGTGGGCCGTGGTTCGTGTGTCGAGGGCGATCTTTGCCACAGGTGTGATCGTTGCAGGAGATGAAGTCGTTTGGACGGTGCGCTACCTTGGGAGCGGCCATGACGATAGACGACCCCTCCGGCGGCGGGGAGCGGGCGCGACCGACGGCCCACGAACTGAGGCGCTACGAGACCCTGTTCGCCGAGCGCACGCTCGGCATGCGCTCCTCGGCGATGCGCGACATGATGTCGCTCACCGAACGCCCTGAGGTGATTTCGCTTGCGGGTGGCTTGCCCGAGACGAAGACCTTCCCCCCGGAGCTGTACGCGAAGCTGATGTCGAAGGTGGCCGCAGAGTCCACGGCCCGGGCGCTCCAGTACGGCCCCACCGAGGGCATGGCGTGTACCGTCGAGTGCATCGTGCAGGTAATGGCCGCCGAAAGCACCTCGGTGGACCCTGACGAGGTGATCGTCACGACCGGCGGCCAGCAGGTGATCGACCTGATGTGCAAGGCCTTCATCGACCCGGGCGACACGATCGTGGCGGAGGCGCCCACCTACCCCGGGGCTGTGCCCACGTTCGACGCCTATCAGGCAAACGTGGTGCAGATCGAGATGGACTCCGACGGCATGCCCATCGATGAGCTCGAGGCCACGCTGGACCGCCTAGAGAGAGAAGGACGCACCCCAAAGTTCATCTACACGATCCCCAACTTCCAGAACCCGGGTGGGGTGACGATGTCCTTGCCGCGGCGACGGCGCCTGGTGGAGGTGGCCCGCGAGCGCGAGATCCTTGTGCTCGAGGACAACCCCTATGGATTGCTGCGCTACGAGGGTGATCCGCTGCCCACACTGCACTCGCTCGACGCGCTCGCGGCCAAACGTGGGGGCGCCTCGGACTTCGTCGTCTACCTCGGCACGTTCTCGAAGATCCTCTCTCCGGGGGTGCGCCTTGGCTGGGCGGTCGCGCCCCGGCCGATCATGGAAAAGCTCAACCTGTGCAAGCAGGGCGCCGACCTGTGCTCTTCGCCGGTCACCCAGCTGTTCGTGGCGGCCTACTTCGAGGAACGTGCGCACGGCGGTGGGCGCGGGAGCAGCCAGACCCGCAGCGCTTCCGCCGCCCTCAGTGCTCCTCACGGTGGCGAGGAACCACTCTGGCTGGCACACCTGGGATCGCTGAAGAAGCTCTATCGCATCCGGCGCGATGTCATGCTCGAGGCACTCGCCGAGCATTTCGGGTCGGCTGCCAGCTGGACCAGGCCGCAGGGTGGTCTGTTCATCTGGGTAACGCTGCCCGACTACATCGACACAACCGATCTACTCGCGCGGGCGCTTGAGAGTGAGGCAGTCGCGTTCGTTCCAGGCAAGGCCGCCTACCTCGACGGGCGCGGCGCCTCCTCCATGCGCCTGAACTTCGCGGGCGTGGCGGAGGAGGACATCCGCGAGGGGATCAGGCGAATCGGCAAGGTGGTACGCGAGCAGGTGGGGCTGTTCGGCACGCTCACCGGCGCCGAGCCCACCGTCGCCGAGCCGCCTGCACAGGCCGATTCGGCGATGGCACAGGTCGTTGAGCTACCGCGACGCGAGCAACGCGACGCGGAGCGCCGCAGCCGCTAGGAGTCTCCGGCGGCGAAGTCCTCGGGCGTGACCTCGTCTAGGAACTCCTTGAAGCGCTCGACCACGTCCTCGGACTCCTCGATGTTGTGCTCGAACTCGATCGCCGACTCGGCGATCACCTCCTCGGCGGCAAAGATCGGCGCGCCCGCGCGGACGGCTATCGCGATCGCGTCGCTCGGGCGCGCGTCGATCTCCATCTCACGGCCGCCCACGCTGAGGGTGATCGAGGCGAAAAAGGTGTTCTCGCGCAGCTCGGTCACCGCCACCTGAGCACACTTCACATCGAGCTCCCCCAGCATCTCGCAGAGCAGGTCGTGGGTCATCGGCCGAGGAGTGCTGGCTCCCTGCAGCTTCATCAGGATCGAGGCGGCCTCGGGGTGGCCGATCCAGATCGGCAGGAACTTGTTGCCGTCCACCGTCTTCAGCAACACAATCGGCTGCTTGCCGACCATGTCGAAGCTCACGCCATAGATGACCATCTCCTGCACGACATTCCTCCAAAGGGGGAAATCCAGAGTATAGGTGCCCGCTGTGTGCCCGCCGGTGGCCCGAAGGCCACCGCGACGAGCCCTATCAGCGGCGCATCTGAAAGCTCCAGAGCTTGTTGCCGAGGAAGTTGAGTGGGGTGGAGGCCGCCACCGCAATAGCCTCGGCCGGTACCTTGGCGAGTCCGCCGCTCTCCACGAGCAACGTGAGCAGCAGAAACCCGAAGAGGGCCGCGATCAGGCTCACGACGAAGAAGCGAGCAGCCTGGAAGTGGACCCTGCCCGCCGATGCGTCGAACGTCCAGTGGCGATTCAGCACGAAGTTGTTGGTCACGCCCACCAGCCACGCAAGTACGTACGCCGGCTGATAGGCGACGTGAAGAACGTGCACGCACAGCGTGTACACGACGAGGTTGAGCACGAAGCCCACTCCGCCAACGAGTCCAAAACGCACCAGTTGCAGCCAGTTGGCGGGCTTGCGCATGCCGTGCAGCAGGCGCATGTGCGGGCGGGCGTGAACGCGATGGTTAGCGCCGCCGGGACGAACGTCCACGACGGTTTCCTGCACGGGCATCCGACCAGGGTACCGAAGGCGCCCTCGGAGTGGCCCTGCTTGACGGCGGGCTTGCGAGTGGGACGCTCCCCAAGCAAGCGGCGCTAGCCTGTTGGGGGGTGAGCATCGAGTCCAACACAACTGTGCGGACGGACATGCGACGGGGTCTGCCATTTTCGCGACGTGCGCTGGCGGGCGCTCTCGCGGTCGTGGCGATAGTCGGCGTCGCGGTATTGCTGCTCAGTGGCGGTCACCATTCCGCGCCGGCTGGCGCCGCCAAGGCGAGCCTGGCGAGCAAGGCCTCTGGCGCAAAGAAGGGCGGGGGCGCCACAGGCAGCGCCGGGCAGACGGCAGCGCCGAGCACGGCGGTTACACACGCAGGCAAGCGCAGTGGAGTGGCCACCACGCATCCCGTCGCGGCCACCGCAAACCCGAGCGCCACTGGCAATGGCGCCACAGGCAAGGGGTCCGCTACCAACGCGCGTGCGGGTTCCGCGAAGGCCGTGGCCGTCGCCGAGGTGCGCGACCCCGAAGAATCCAAGAGCTTTCCGCTGCCTGCCTCCGTCCACCACGCCCGGGCGAGCTCGCCCAGCGTCGCCGCCGAAGCGGCGGTGGCTCCAGGTGCCGCCTCTGATGCCGAAATCCGCAAGGAGCTCGGCGAAGAGGAAAAGGCAAAGACGCAGGAACAAGCTGCGCAGCGGCGGGTGCTCACACCCGTGGCAGGTGGCTTCTCGGTCGGTGGGAACGGCACGATCCCGATCCCCACAGGTGTGCCGGAAGCCGTGCAGCGGGTGGTCGCCGGTGGTAACGCGATCGCCGACTTCCCCTACATCTGGGGCGGGGGACATGCCTCGTTCATCGCCAACGGCTACGACTGCTCCGGCTCTGTGAGCTACGCGCTCGCGGCCGGCGGACTGCTGAGCGCCCCACTCGTCTCGGGCGATCTGGCGAGTTGGGGCGAACCCGGCCCGGGCCGCTGGATCACGATATACGCCAACAACGGTCACACGTTCATGGACGTCGATGGGATGTGGTTCGACACAGCCGGACGCAGCGGACCGTATACCTCACGCTGGCTAGTGGCCCAGCCTTCCCTCGAAGGCTATGCGGTGCGTCACCCGCCAGGGCTCTAAGCGCTCCAGCGCGCCTTGCTCTCAGAGATCGGTGTCTGACGACTGCCAGGCCCACCGCGAGACCCGCCCGGGTGACTCAGGGGTTTAGGACGACGATGCTCAACATCGTCGTCGTCTGCGGACTCTGACGTGACGCGTTACGGGCAGACAGTCGCAATGTGACCTTCAATTTGCGCGTGTGCTTCAAACGGGCCGCGGTGCGCGAGGAGAACTTGACGCGGATCGTGCCCTGACCCGCCTTGGTCGTGACCAGCACCGCGCTGCCGACGATGATCGAACGAGGTGTGCCCGCGGGCAAGCCGGTGGCGGTCGCGCCCTTGATACCGAGGCGCTTAGCCGTGGTGCTTTCGAGCAGAACCTCGATGTTGCCGGCCACTTGCTCGTTGGTTGTGTAGTGGACGGGCAGACCGCTACTCAAAGCCTTTTTTAGCGACTTCGACGTCACCGCCGCGCGGAGAACCGGAGGCGGCGTGACCGCAGGCGGCACGACGGGCGTCTGGCCGGGAGACGTGGAAGTGCTCCCGGAGCCCGTGGAGGCACCAGTCGTACTTGTCCCGGGCGTCGGCGTGGGTGTGGGCGTCGGTGTCGGTGTCGGTGTAGGCCCGACGACAGTGACCGGCTCTTTGATGCTTGCCGTGTTGCCACCCACGTCCGTGACCGTCAATGTCACTTCGTATGTTCCACCATACGCGTAGGAGTGATAGACACTCGCCGCACACGGCGGTTCCCATTCGGTGGGGGAACCACAGCTCGAGACGTTGGGCGAGTTCGCCAGTGAGGCACCGGGCGCGTAGCCGGTGACAGGAGCCGACCCGTCGCCAAAGTTCCAGGTGTAGGTGGCGTAGCTGGGGCGTGGTGCACCGCTGGAATCGAAGCTGGTGCCGGCGTTGAGCGATATATCGGACTCCATACCGTCAAAGCCCACTATTTCGTTCACGTTTACGGGATTCGGGGCGGTGAACTGTGGCAGGAGCGCAACCCCCGTGAGACACGGTACCCCAGGGTAGGGCAACTTGTACGCGGCCAGGTTGAAGGCGTCGTTTAGGTAGTAGTTGTTATCCCCGAGCGCCTGATTGTAGAGCGTTCCGGCACCAGCGATTTCCTGGGCACCGACGTTACCGCCCAAAACATACGCGTAGCGGTCGCGGCACTGATCACTTGCCTCGTTGCCATTCGGATCTTGCCAAGCGTCCAACAACGGATCGGTGACGATGTTCTCCTGCTCTACCCCAATCTGACTAATGATCAGGTCAGCCAGCCCTGTATCACACCCTCCATCCGAACTTGGGCATTTCACCTGATTTGGCTCTTGCGGATGGGGGCCTTCCAGAAGTTCTGCCTCGACGATCTTTTCTTGTTCTTCTTCAGACTTTTCTTTGTCTTCCGCTATTTCCTTAGTGTCCTTTTCTTTCTTTTGCTCATGCTTCTCAGGCGGCTTGCTACTAGGATCCCAGCCTCCGTCCTGGCATGCATAGCCAGACGTTCGATCGTTGGGTTCGAGGTGAGGATCACCGAGACCACCGGCGGTCCACGGGATCACGCCATAGAGGATTGTGTTTTCGTCGCCGGACGGGCTGCTTGGGTTGATGTCGGAGTGATAGCTACAAAAGCTGTCCTTATAGCTCTTGTAGTTCGCCGATTCAACGAAAGGTTTGGGTTCTTTATGAAGTAGTTCTTCTTCCTTATCCTTTTCCCTAACTTTTTCGTCAATTTCAATTTCTCCAATCGTGCCTTCGAAGTCTGAGCAATGACCGCTGACCCCGCCGCCATCAAGGCACACGGTTACGCCAGGAGGAGTCATCAGATAGAAGATCGTGCCCATGCCCTTTGGAAGGGAGTGCTGGGTAACAAAGTCGGCGAGCTGTTCTTCGATCTGACGGGCCGTGAGGCATACGGTTGTGTGTCCGGGACCAATTAGATCTTCAGCTTCGAGCGGATGAGGATCTTTGCAACCTGAGGAGGGGTATCCACTGGTGTCCGTGTAGGCACCCTGAAAAGTTGACTTATAGAGAGCATGCTGGTTAGCTGCGTCGGTGTACTGAGCATCGACCGCGAACACGTTGCTTAGCGAACCGCCAGCGGAACCCATGCTCTGCAAGAAGCCGTCGATCACGTGCTGCCAGTCACCGTGGTAATAATCCTTAGTCGGGTCCCAGTAGATCGCGTAGATCCTGCTCGCCGCGACGATGGCGTTGCCTCGCGGGTTGGCGAACTTTTCCGGCACGAGCGGGAATTCATTGATGTTGAGCGGCGTCCCTCCGAGCAAAGTGCTGCGCGGCTGAAGTCCGACCTTCGCGGATTCCACGGTGGTCACAAACGCCCCAGCAGGGACACTCGCAAAGAGCGCCATCACGAGCGAGCTCGCGAGCACGAGGGCCACGAGCAACACGGGGACGCGCAGGGGGTGCATGCGGGGAGTAGTTGCCACGGACCCTTCATCGGCAGGCTCGATCCGTTCCCTTAGCCTCCATGGACAAGGCTGCAGCCCGGGTTGCAGCCCAACCTCAGACGGTGGCGCTCATCCCTTGAGCGGCGGGACGGAGTTGAATTGGACTTGACGGCGAGCTTGCCGGCCTTGTGTATGGATCCGGGAGCCATCATGCTGGTGGAGATGTCCGACCGCAAGTGCTCTCAATGAGCGAGATCGAGGGATCCGTGTCCGCGCCGGGCACACTCAAGCGCGAGGCGCTCGAGTTGTTCGCCCCGCTCCCGCGCCACTACGACCGCCTAGCGGCGGTGCTGAGCTTTGGCCAAGACCCACGCTGGCGGCACGCAATGGTGGATGCCGTGAGAGCCGAGGCCAACGAGCGAGTGCTCGACGTGGCGACCGGCACCGGGCTCGTCTCGCGGGAGCTCGTAAGACGATATGGATGCGAGGTCGTTGGACTAGACCAGAGCGCGCAGATGCTCGCCGGCGCACAGGCGAGGCTGGATGGCGACGCAGAGCTCGCGAGGCTGGTGTCGCTAAGGCGAGGCGAGGCGGAGCGACTGCCGTTCGGCGATTGCGAGTTCGACCACCTCACGTTTACATATCTGCTGCGCTACGTGGAGGACCCTGGCGCCACGATGTCCGAGCTCGCGCGAGTGGTGAAGCCCGGCGGGCGGATCGCATCGCTCGAGTTCGCGGTGCCGGGGAGAGTCGTGTGGCGCCGGCTTTGGGAGCTGTACACGCGTGTGGGGCTTCCACTGCTTGGCAGGACGGTCTCGCGCGAGTGGGCTCACACCGGCCGCTTCCTCTCCGAGAGCATCCCGGCCTTCTACGAGCGCTACCCGATGCAGCGAGTGGTGGAGCTATGGGAACAGGCGGGGATCGCGGATGTGCGTGTACGCACGATGAGCCTGGGAGGCGGCGTCGTCATGTGGGGCACCAAGCGAGCCCTCGGGTCCGGGGCGAGGAGTGGCGTGGCACGGGCAACGACGGCAACTGCGACTGCCGGAAAGGCAAGCCCAGGTGGCGACACCGAGCCAGCTTAAGCGGCCGGCTTTCTACGCACTGCGACCAGGTGGGTGGCGAGATCTCCTGACGTTGCTGCACCCCCCGTACACCGCTTGGCATCTGAGCTATGTGGCGATCGGGGCGGCTGTGGCGCCGCATCTTTACGGCCATCGCCTCCTTTGGACACTCTTGGCGTTTCTGCTCGCCGTAGGAGTGGCGGCCCACGCGTTGGACGAGCTTCATGACCGACCGCTTCAAACGGATATCTCCGACCGTGCGCTCATGATCCTTACCCTGCTCTCGCTGGCTGGAGCTGTGGCGATCGGCGTGCTCGGAGCCGTGACCGTCTCGTATTGGCTGCTTGCGTTTGTCGTGCTCGGGGTGCTGTTTGCCATCGCCTACAACCTCGAGCTGTTTGGCGGGCGCATGCACTCCGATCTGTGGTTTGCCGTGGGGTGGGGCGCATTTCCAGCGTTCACGGCTTTCTGGGCACAGGCCGGCGAAGTGCGCGTTGATGGGCTGCTCGTGGCGGTTGCCTGCCTGATGCTGAGCGTGGCACAACGACGGTTGAGCACCCCCGTGCGTGAGCTGCGCAGGCGGACCGTGTCGCTGAGCGGCGAACAGAGACTCGTGAACGGGCAGACCATGAAGCTCGATGCCGCACGGATCACGGCGCCGATGGAGGGTGCCCTGATGGCCTGTGCGACGGGGCTTGTGCTGCTCGCGACGGGGCTTGTGGTGGGACGGCTGTCGTGACAGGCCCAGATCGGAGCAGCACGAAGGGACTCACCGTGGCCGTCACCGGGCCAACCGGAGAGATCGGCCAGGCCGTAGTCACATCACTTGAGCGCTCGCGAGACGTGGCTCGTGTGCTCGGGATGGCGCGACGACCGTTCGACCCGACGGCACGAGGTTGGAAGAAGCTGTCCTACAGGCGTGGAGACGTACTCGACCGCGAGGCTGTGGTCGATCTGGTGCAGGAGGCCGATGTCGTTGTGCATCTGGCCTTTGTGATCATGGGGAGCCCACAGGAGAGCGGCGCTGTGAACCTGGACGGGTCACGCAACGTGTTCGAGGCCGCGGTGGCAGCAGACGTCAAGCGCCTCGTCTATGCCTCCTCGGTGGCTGCCTACGGCTTCCACGCGGAGAATCCCCAGCCAATCACCGAGGAGGTTCCCGCACGCGGCAGCGCCAGCCTCTACTACTCCGCGCAGAAGGCGGCTGTGGAGAAGCTACTCGAGGAGGTGGTCCACGCCAGCTCCACGGCCGCCTACGTGCTGCGCCCGTGCATCGTCGGAGGACCCGATGCCTCGCTACTGATCGACAGCCTGCCGTATAGACAGATTTCCGAACGCCTCCCCGAGTCGGCCAGGCGTCTGCTCGGCAGCATGCCGATCCTCAAGCCGATACTGCCCGATCCGGGAGTGCGGTTCCAGTTGGTACACCACGACGATGTCGCCAGCGCGATGCGCGCCGCCGTGCTCGGGCGCGGGACACCCGGCGCATACAACTTGGCCGGACCGGGAGAGCTCACTGTTTCAGATCTCGCACGCGAGCTCGGATGGCATTCAGTGTCGGTGCCCGAGCTGACCGTCGAGGCGGTTGCGGAGGTGGTCGGACGTCTGGGCTTCTTGCCGGCAGAGGCTCAATGGGTGAGCGCGTTTCGCGAGCCCGTGATCATGGCGACGACGAAGGCACGCCGTGAGCTTGGGTGGCGCCCCAGGTATAACGCGCTTCGTACCTTGCGCGAGACGATTGCCGGCCAATTGACCGAATCATCCCATTAGCTGCAGTGACCAGAGCCATCCGTCTATAGACGGATGGTGAGCGGCTCGCGCTCGATATAGGAGTCTGTGTTGATCAGCAGCGGGCGTAGCGGCCGTCTCGACCAGCAACACTCAACTGGCCCGACCGCCGCCCACGATGGTCGGCACCGGCCAACTGTCGTTCCATACGCCGGTCGTGCTCCTGCTCAAGGATCCACAGTCGGATCTTGCCCTCGACTGATCTCGCTTGCTCTCGTGTCATGACAGCAATATTCGTCATCTCACGCCCGCTGCGCTTTGGACGCTCGTTCCATATCCTCACGGGCCTTCTCGACAATCGATCATGACATTTGCGGCCCCGAGTATCGTCTATGGGAATGCGTTGCACTCAAGCTCAAGCCCACCAGTTCACCGGCTGCGGCACGATCTGGTGTCGCGCTACTCCGATCGGCTACGACGGCTGCCGACCATGACCGATATCGGCGACAGCATGTTCCACAAGGGCCAACCCGTGTGGATCATCCAGGGTGATGGCTCGCAGCGAGCCGCCGAGTACGTTGGCGAGGGCGAGATGAGCGCTTGGTTCGGAGGCACGCCTACGGCGATCGTCGTCTACCCCGACCACTCCGGCGGGGCGGTGGAGGTGGATCGCATCATCGCGCGTGAGGGGTAGCGAGCCCTCGAAGACCGACGTAATGCCCGAGACCGGACTTCGGCGCAAACTGCACCAATTCGCCGATGGGCGATCCTGGATTCGAACCAGGGACCTCTTCCTTATCAGGGATTGACCTCGAGGTGGCGAATCTGGCTTGCTGAAGCCATATTCGGTTCGGGCTCGGCTTCTGCGTGCTACCAACTTGCTACCAGAGCCTCCTGAGCGTGACGCTGCGAGACCGAGGCGTCGCCGAGCATAAGATCGGCTGGTGCGCCTGCGGCGTCGATGCTACGTTTTAGGCTATGACCGTCAAGGATCGGCTGCACAACGCTGTCGAGTCGATGACCGACGACGAGGCGAGCGAGGCGCTACGCACGCTCGCCGACGCTTCGGGCGATCCGGTCGCCTGGATGCTCGATCATGCGTCACTTGACGACGAGCCCGAGACCGAGGATGAGCGTCGTGCGGTCGCTGAAGCCCACGCTGACCGCGAGCGGGGCATCGAGCCGGTGCCGCTGGAGAGCGTGCTCGCCGAGTTCGACGGCGATCAGTGAGCGAGCCCCACTGGCACGTCGTCGTTGACGACCGCGCTCGCAAGGATCTCCGCCGGATCGACCCGCCCACACGCAAGCGCATCCTGAACGCGATCACGAGACTGGCTCAGGATGCGGAACTGACCGGCGACGTAAAGCGCCTGCGCGGCTCCCACGAGTACCGGCTGCGAGTCGGCGACTGGCGCGTGCGATTCGAGCGTCAGGACCGGCAGCTCGTCATCGTCATCGTGCGCGTGCTACCTCGTGGACGAGCATACGACCGCTGAGCGCTGCGACCATCTCCACGGCGTTCAGGCGTCCGCGCCACGGCGTTCAGGCGTCCGCGCCACGGATGCTGAAGCGAGCGGCCTTGATCTGCTCCTCGGCTGAGATTGGGGCTGCTCCTCGAAGCTCAGCGATCACGTGGGCGTAGGTCGAGAAGAGGACCTGCGGGCTGTGGCCCATCATGTCGGCGATCTCAAGCGGGTTGCGCTGCTCGTGGAACATCAGGGACGCGAAACTGTGGCGGAGGTCGTAGGGGGTCGCCCCGACGTAAGAGCGCTTGGTCTTGCCGTTGACCTTGGTCGTCGTAATCGTTCCGATCCCGACCGCCTCGCACGCTGGTTGCCATACGCGCTCTCGCCAGTTGCCATACGCCATGCCTTGAGGGCCTACTAGCGCGACGAGGGCAAGGAGCCCTTGCTCGCTGACTTCAGGCCCAAGATCAGCCGATGCGGCGGGACAATCACCTCCACTCAGCAGACGGTTCGGCCACTATTCCGCCGCTCAACGCCATAGACAGGGCTTCGGGGCTTCAGTCACACAGCCTGTTCGTGCTACCAATTTGCTACCGGCGGTTGCAGAACTGGGCCTACCTGAGCCGATGCAGCGACCGGAGCCATCAACCCGGACTGCCGCAGAACCCCAATATCCATGCGGCTTTCCAGCCAATTCCTTCGATGGGCGATCCTGGATTCGAACCAGGGACCTCTTCCTTATCAGAGAAGCGCTCTAACCAACTGAGCTAATCGCCCGCGGCCGCCGATTCTAGCGTCCAACAGAAGTGCGCGCAGACCGTCAGGCCGCGTTCGCTCCTTGCAGTCTCCGCGCAAGCGCAAGCGCCTCCTCGGGGTCGGCGAAGGAGAGCTCGACCCGGTAGCCGCGCTTCTCCGCTCGCACCCTCACCTCGGCGCCAAGAGCCTGTTCGAGGGTCGTCGCGATCATGGCCGCAGCCTCCTGCTGATCCGGGTGAATGCCGGACTTTCTTGCGCGTGGGACGCGCTTTCCCCCCTCCTCGCCGCCGGCCTTGTTCGCCTCCCGCGCGTGGGCTTCGACAGTTCGCACCGACCACCCCTCGCGCACCGCGTCGCGCGCTAGGCGCCGCCTAGCCGCGTGATCCTCAGCCAGAAGCAGCGCTCGCCCGTGCCCCTCGGTGAGCCGCGCGTGCTCAAGCATCTCGATCGCCTCATCGGGCAGGTCGAGGAGTCGCAGAAGGTTCGATACCGCCACACGGCTGCGACCCACGCGGCGCCCAACGTCCTCGCGTGTGAGCCCGAGCTCCTCGACCAGCGCCGCGCACGCACGCGCCTCCTCGATCGGATTAAGGTCCTCACGCGCCATGTTCTCGATCAGGGCCAGTTCGAGTGTTGCGGCGTCGTCGCGCGAGCGCACGAGAGCAGGGATCTCTGTCAGACCGGCAATCTGGGCTGCCCGCCAGCGCCGCTCGCCGGCTACCAGCTCGTATGTCCCGCCAGGCTTGGGACGCACGAGCACAGGCTGGAGCACGCCGCGCTCACCAAGCGAGCCGGCAAGGGCATTAAGTGCCTCCTCGTCAAAGTGTCGGCGTGGCTGGTTGGGATTGGCAACTATCAGCTCCACCGGTAGTTGACGAAGCTCCTCCCCATCCCGAGGCTCGCCTGACACGCTGAGGATCGCCTCGAGTCCCCGCCCCATCCCCCGCTTTGGCTTAGCCACGGGCCGCCACCTCCTTTGCCAACTCGAAATACGCCGCGGCGCCCGCGCTGTGGGGATCATGGTGCGTGACCGGCAACCCATAGCTCGGTGCCTCCCCCACACGCACGTTGCGCGGTATCACCGTCTCGAACACCAGGTCCGAGAAGTGCTCGCGCACCTCGCGCTCCACATCTCTGCCCAGCCTGGTCCTGTTGTCGTGCATCGTGAGCAGCATCCCCGCCACGGTAAGCCGCGGGTTGAGCTCCCGCTGCACAATCGCAAGCGTCTCCAAGAGGCCCGCCAAGCCCTCCAGGGCAAAGTACTCGGTCTGAACCGGCACGATCACCCGATCGGCTGCGACAAGCGCGCTCACCGTCAGCGGACCCAGCGACGGAGGACAGTCGAGCACGATGTACTCGAAGCGCGCGCGGATAGGCTCGATGACCTCGCGGAGCCTCTGCTCAAACCCATCGAGGCGGGGCAACTCGATGTTCGCGCCCGCCAGCCCAGGTCCCGCTGGGATCAGTTTAAGTTTTGCGACCGAGCTATCCACTATCGCCTCGGCTGCGGTGCTCTCTCCAGCAAGCACCTCATACAAGCCCGGTACCCGCGAACGTGGCAGGCCAAGCCCAACTGTGGCGTTCGCCTGAGGATCAACATCGATCACAAGCGTCTCGTAGCCGGCCTCGGCAATACACGCGGCAACGTTGACCGCCGTTGTCGTCTTGCCCACGCCTCCCTTTTGGTTGGCTATCGCGTAAACCTTGCCCATCGTCGCCCGCACGCTAGCGTTGATCGTCCTCGCTTGGCCTTCGGCCGTTCCAGTGGGTAGGGTTCGATACGACCGTAAGCCCCTCACGTGACCAACGGCTTCTTGCTGGCCATCCCAGCACGACGAGGAAACCTGTCTGGCGTCTCCCGGACCTTCATATAGATGTGTAGATGGTGGTCGCGCACACCCTCGTATGGCTCCACCCGTCGTATCAAGTCACGCCTTAGACCCAACAGCTCCGCCGTCTCAGTCGCAACCCGCTCCTCCCCCGAATCTCGCCTCCCACGCCAGTCCACCAATGCTCCCCCAAGTCGCAGGAGGGGTGCAGCGTACTCGAGCACGACCGGCTGCGCCGCCACCGCGCGGGCAAGTACAACATCATGAGCCCCGATCCCCTCTGGCCACTCCTCAACACGCGCGCAGATCACTTCAGCATTCTCAATCTGGGCAGCCATCCGCGTCCGCTCGATGAATTCGCACTTACGCGCCCGACTCTCGATGAGATTTATCTGACTATGCGGAAGCGCGACAGCCAGCGGCAAGCCGGGGAATCCCGCGCCCGCACCTATATCGGCGATGGAGGCAGCCGCGCGCACAAGCTCCAACTCGAGGGCGATGAGCGAATCGGCGAGGTGCACGGCGGCGGCGCGCGCAGGATCGCGCACCGTTGTCGGAGCGAGCTCATCCTCAGTCAACGCCGTCAGAATCGCCGCGAGCTGGTCAACTTGGCCTTCCGACAGGCCATGACCTACAGACGATCCCAACCCGAAAGCTACGTTCCGTGGCGAGATCACCAAGACTCCATAGAGAGATGAGCTCCAAGCGTTTCACGTGAAATCATCCGGCCAACCCTTCGCCAGTGTTTCACGTGAAATCATCCGGCCGGGTCTGCCGGCTCCACCACTAGATACCGCTCGGGCTCCTCGCCCTCGCTATGCGTCTCGACATCACCGCGCTCGCGTAGGTACTCATGCACGATCCGTCGCTCGGACGCCGGCATCGGCTCCAACTCAACCGTCTCCCCAGAGCGAAGCGACTCCTCCGCCGCGTCAAGCGCGATCGATCGCAAGGTCTCCGCCCGGCGCTCTCGATAGCCATCGGCGTCGATGACCACGCGTGCCTCCGGTGAGCCTCCGTGGAAGACGATCCGCTGAGCCAGGTGCTGTACCGCATCGATCGTCTGCCCGCGGCGTCCGATCAGCAGGCCCACGTCATCCCCCTCCACACACCCCGTGAGCACCCCGTCGGACTGCTCCACCCGCACGTCCACGTCGAGGCCGAGGCTATCCACGACCTCCTCCAGCAACTCCCGTAGAACGTCGGCCGGATCCTCCTGCTCGAGCTCCTCGACCTCGCTCATCGTCGCCTACCGGAGCGCTTCTTCTTCTTGCGCGGAGGTGGAGGTGGTGCGCTGCCCAGTCCGGCACCTGCAAGCGCAGGCTCTCCCTGGCTTGCCCCCAAGCCACCCCCTCTACCGTTAGAGGACTCCTTGCTGCCAGTCAAAGAGGTCGCCTTGCTCGGCGAGACGGTCGGTGGCGGCCCAAAACTACGCCGGACGAAGTAACCCTGGCCCACCGTCCACAAGTTCGTGGTGATCCAGTAGAGCAGGAGGCCCGCTGGATACTTGTAGAGAATGATCACGAAGAACAGCGGCAGCGCCATCATCAGACGCCGCTGGGTCGGGTCGGCCGAAGCCGACATCATCATCGTCGAGGTGAGCTGCGAGCCCACGTAGAGCACCAGCAGCACGACCAGCGCGATACCCGTGGCCTTTGCGGTGATATCCGGTATGAACAAGAATTTGGCCGATCCGGGCGCCACCGACTGGCAGCCAGTCTGTTCCACGTACTTGGTGGGCAACCCCGCGAAGGTGGCTATCACGGTGTGGTGCAGCGTGTTGTAGTGGGACACCAGGGCCGGCCCACAAATGTTCTTCTTGAGGTCCGTGCGCAGCATGTAGAACAGCGAGATGAACACGGGTAGCTGTAGAAGCAGCGGCAGGCAGGAGGCAAACGGATTGACTTTGTGCTCCTTGTAGAAACCCATGATCTCCTGCTGCTGGCGCTGCTTGTCGTCTTTGTACTTCTCCTGCAACGCCTTCAACTCAGGGGCCAGTCGCTGCAATTCCTGCATCGAGCGGAACTGCTTGAGCGTGAGTGGCACGAGCACGGCGCGTATCAAGACAGTCAGCCCCACGATCGCCAGACCCCAACTCGTGCTCACAATGTGGCTGTGAATGAACACCAGGATCGACTGGAAGACGCTGATCAGCGGCGAGAACGCTTCCTCGATGATGTTGGCGGAGATAAACATTTGGAGCTTGTGTCAGGCCTTTTAGCGCACGTGGCGCGGCGATATTGCGGTTTTCGGCACGCGACTACGCACTGCGGTGGTGACCGACCTTGAACAGTTGCTGGGCTGCCACCGGGTCATACCCGCCATCGCTCCACGGGTTGCACCTGAGCAAGCGCCACGTCGCCAGCACGAGACCCCTCAGTATGCCGTACTCGGCGATCGCCCGTACCGCATAGCGCGAGCATGTCGGCTCGTACTTGCAGCGTCGCGGCAGTGCCGGCGAGATCACGCGTTGGTAGCCCACGATCGGGGCAACCGCTGCCCTACGCATTGCTCGTAGCAGACCTTCATGCCACGAATGCTTGGCTACCCGCGCTCCACTCAAGGCTTAATCTCCTGTGCTTCGCGCTCCTCAGCCGCCTGTGCCTCGAGCCTGGGTGCGCGAGCGCCGCCCATCCGTAGGCCCGCACGGCCAATCAGCTCTCCAAGGGCACCATCGATTCCGTCCAACCCCTCACGCTCTGCCAGCTCGCGAGCCTCTGGACGGGCGACCACAACGACGTCGTGACCGCCCTCCAGCTCCGACTCAACCGCATCGAAGGCTTCGCGCAGAAGACGCTTGACGTGATTGCGCTCAACCGCTCCACCCACCTTTCGCGACACGGACAGGCCCAGGCGTGGACGATCCACGGACTCATTGGGAAACGAGTAGAGCACCAGATGTCGGCTGGACACCGAGCGACCTTGTCGGTATACCCGCTCGAACTCAGCGCTGCGCGAGAGGCGTCTACCGCGCCGGGGAGATCGCTCCATCATCGCGCGCCCAGCACTAGGTCGACAGGCGCTTGCGTCCCTTGCTGCGCCGTCGCTTGAGCGTGAGCCTACCCGCACGTGTGCGCATACGGGCACGAAACCCGTGCGTACGGGCTCGCTTGCGTTTCTTTGGTTGATAGGTGCGCTTCATGATCGATGTTCTCCGGCCGCGCTCGTATTCCTGCCGCAACCGTGAGCGGTGGCGTCGGTCGTGGCAGACCGGCTTCCGCCGGGAGGCCCAGTATAAAGGCCAACACATCCGCCTGCCCGGATGACGCCACCGCGCCCACCTCATCAACGGAATTTCTCGCCATTTGCGGCGAGTCCGGTAGCCGTGCGAGCGCGTGGACGCGGCCTTGGATATATTCGGTCCACCGGGCTCTCCGCGAGCCCCACCCGAATGATTTCCGCCGCTTTCTCCCACAAGGAGTAGGTCATCGCTGCCGTGAGCGCAGAGCTCGAGCACATCTGGTCGCAAGTAGCCGCTGAGCTCTCAGCAACCATGGACGAGCCCATCTACCGCATTTGGCTTGAGCCCCTGCGGGCGATCGACCTCAACGCCAACAATCTCACCGTCGAGGCGCCCCCACAGACCTACGGATGGATCAGGGAGCGTTTCGGACGGGCTCTGCAGACCAGCGTTGCCGCCGTGCTCGGCCCCGATCTAACAGTAGACATCGTCCAAGCCCCAAATGGAAGGGGGTCTCAGAGCACACCGCCCGTGGCCCCCTCCACAGCCCTGTGCACAACCCCCCCACAACTCACCCAAGCCTCCTGGGGCAATCCAAAGCTGACCTTTGACCAGTTCGTGATCGGCGACTCCAACCGGCTCGCCCACGCAGCTGCCCTCACCGTCAGTGAGCTTCCCGCTCAGGCCTACAACCCCCTGTTCATCTGCGGACCTCCCGGACTCGGCAAGACCCACTTGCTCCAGTCAATCGCGACCTTCATCGCCACTTACAGCCCCGGGCTGAACGTGCGCTGCACCACTGGCGAGTCCTTTACAAACGACTTCATCAGAGCACTCGGCTCCAGTCGGCTCGACACCTTCAAGACAGGCTTCCGCCATGTCGACGTCCTCCTGATCGACGACGTCCAATTCCTCGAGCGCAAGACCAAGACAGAGGAAGAGTTCTTCCACACCTTCAACGCTCTATACGACGCAGGCAGCCAGATCGTGCTCACCTCAGACCGTCCCCCCAGCGACCTACAGGCGCTCGAAGACAGGTTGCGCGAGCGCTTTCAATCTGGGCTCGTGGCCGACATTCGCCCCCCAGATCTCTCGACCCGCATGACCATTCTGCGCAAGCGAGCACAGCACGACGGGCTCGAGTCTGTCGATGCACACGCGCTCGAAGCCATCGCCAAGCGCATCTCCATCAACGTACGGGCACTCGAGGGAGCGCTAATCCGAGTGGTTGCCTTCAGCTCACTGACCGGGCGGCCGCTAACCGCAGAGCTCGCCACCGAGGTATTGGACGGGCTCTACCCAACTATCGATCCCCCACTGCGCTCTATCGCCGAGATCAAGGCCGCGGCCTGCGAACAATTCGACATCTCACCCGAGGAGCTCATTTCGCCCACCCGCACAGCTCGACTAGCATGGCCACGACAGGTAGCTATGTACCTTGCGCGGGAGCTCACTCACGAGTCATTGCCGGCTATCGGTCGTGAGTTTGGTGGGCGAGACCACACAACTGTCCTTCATGCTTGGCGACGCACCGAGGAGCGGATGCTGGCGAATGTGGCTTCCCGCGCAGACGTCGAGCAGCTACGCAGCAACCTCACCCGTCACGCTACTGACCGACCCACTTGAGAGACTTTCAACGCTCCGCCCACAACTTCCTCACAGGTCTGGCTCGCATATCCCTAGAACCAGCCACACAATGCACATCTCCACAGCCCCTACTAAACCTATTAGACCCTACAAGGTGCATAAGTGAAGCTCTCCCTCTCGACTACTGAGCTCTTGGCGCAGTTGCAGACAGCAACACGTGTCGCATCCTCACGGGCCTCCATCCAAGCCCTCTCGGGAGTGATGATCTCCGCTGAGGGAGATCAGCCCCTATTGCTGGCCACCGATATGGAGGTCGGCCTGCGCGTTCCCCTCGTCGGCGAGATCGTTAACCCTGGCTCGGCTGTCTTGCCTGCGCGTCTACTACTCGAAGTAGCCCGCTCGCTCCCTGGTGAGACGGCAACGTTGGAGCTCCGCTCTCAAGAGCAAGACGTAGAGCTGATATCTGGCTCAGCCACGTTCCACCTCCGTACGTTGCGTAGCGAGGACTTCCCATCACTTCCTCAGCCAGATGCGGCTACAAGAATGAGTCTCCCAATGCAGGCATTCGTGGAGACCGCGCTCCAGGTATCACGCTCAGCCTCGAAGGACGAGACGCGGCCGGTCTTGACCGGAGTGCTCATCTCCGCCGGCGCGCAAGAGCTGACGATGGTCGCAACGGATTCCTACCGTCTGAGCGTCAAGCACGCCACGCTTGAGTCCGCCCTTGACGGCACTATCGAGGCCAATGTTCCGGCACGTGCCCTACAGGAGCTAGCTCGCATCGCTCAGTCGGTAGAGGAGTCCGAGCTGACGATCAGCCTGGGCCAAAACCAGATTGTGTTCGAGCTAGGCGCGATAGTGCTCTCCTCGAGGTTGATAGACGGGCAGTTCCCCAACTATCGCCAACTGCTCCCGGAGTCTGTGGAGCACGAACTGCGCGTCTCGAGCGCTGAGATAGGCGACGTCGTTCGGCGTGTCAGCCTGCTCGCGCAGAAGAACACGCCTCTGCGCCTCAGCTTCGGTGAGGGCGAGCTTACGGTCTCCGCTCAGACGCCCGATGTGGGGGAGGCCAGTGAGATGCTGCCCATTCCCTTCTCGGGCGAGCCTTTCGAGATCGGCTTCAATCCAGAGTTCCTGCGCGACGGACTGGATAGCGTGGAGTCCGACGAGCTCGTGCTCAAGCTGATAAGTCCCCTTCGCCCGGGCCTGATCGAGTCTCCGGATGGCGGCGAGTTCGTATATCTCATCATGCCGATCAGGCTAAACACGTGAGGTACTCCGGAGGGTGAGGTGCGGGTTCTCAGCGTGCAACTACGCGACTTCCGCACGTATGCGCGTGCCGAGGCGCATCTCGGCCCCGGTCTGACCGTCGTCCACGGTCCCAACGGCGCTGGTAAGTCCAACCTGTTGGAGGCTTTGTACTTCGGCTGTACCGGCTACTCCCAACGCACGCGTTCCGAGCGCGAGCTGGTGCGCTTTGGCGCTCAGGCAACGCGCATAGTCGTCGGGCTCTCAGATGAAGATCGGTCTCATGAGCTCACCGTCGGATTCCAGCCAGGCTCACCGAAGCACATGACAGCAGACGGCGCTCCAGTCGAACGCCTCGCCGACGTAGAGCAGCGACCGCTCGTGAGCGTCTTCTCCCCGGACCGATTGGAGCTGCTCAAGGGCCCCCCGACGCTGCGTCGTGCACACCTGGACCAGCTTGTCGCAGCTCTGTGGCCGCCGCGGGTCGCAACGCGCCGAGACTACTCGCGTGCCCTTGCTCAACGTAATGCCCTGATCGCGAGTATTCGCGCCTCCCGCGCCTCCCGCTCAACGCTGCCGAGCTGGGATTTGGAGCTCGCTCGCCATGCGTTGGCCCTGAGCGAGGATCGAGCTACGCTCGTATCGATGCTCGCAGGGCCTTTTGCTCAGCGAGCAATGCAACTCGGTTTGAGTGGGGAGCCTCGACTTGAGTACCGTCCACGATCGAAAGCGCTTGATATGGAGGGGTTCATCGCCGAGCTCCAGGCGCGCCTGCCAAGCGACCTTGAACGAGGCTTCTCGACGCACGGCCCACACCGCGATGAGCTGGCGATCCTGCGCGACGGCCGCGAGTTGCGCTCATACGGCTCACAGGGCGAGCAGCGTTTGGCCCTGCTTGCCCTCTTGCTCGCCGAGCGCTCGGTGCTGGCGCGCGAGCGCACCCACGTGCCACTGATGCTGCTCGACGACGTTATGAGTGAGCTCGACGTCACCCGCCGAGAGCTACTCTCCCAGGAGCTGCGCAGCGGTGGGCAGAGCGTTGTCGCGACCACAGATCTAGCTCACGTACCGGGGTCCGCTGGAGCGGCCGTTACACGTCTACGTGTCTCACCAGGAGCCATCTTGCAGGAGGCGCTTGCCGCGTGAGCCGCCGCGCCCCGCGCCCGCTATCGCTCGCACTGGACGGACTGACGGCAGCGCTGGCTCCTGCTACAACGCTCGCTCGAGTGCAGCAGGGATGGGAGCGGGCTGTTGGATCGACAATCGCCGAGGCCGGTTTGCCTACCCATGAGCGCGACGGTGTGCTCACGATCGTCTGCGCTGACGCCGTGTGGGCGGCAGAGCTCGAGCTGATGGGCCCAGAGCTTGTGGCGCGCCTAAATAAGGCTCTAGGGGGAGAGCTGATCAGTAAGTTGCGCTGTCGCGGCGGCTGACGTTCTAGCGCCAACTCAAAACCTGTGCCCCGACTCGCTGTACGCGGGCTCGCGACTGCGCGGGCGGGGCACTTTCAGGCTCACCCGTAAAGCCATCGTTTTGGCTTGTTTGCAGGCATTTCTCCGCCACACCGAGGCTCGTCTAAGGGGGTCGCTGTGCTATCGTTCTGTAAACAAATCCCGCGCCCCGGACCGAGGTATGGAACGCCTGGTATCCGGGGCGTTCTCGCGTCATCGGAGGAGTATTGGCGACCGACATCTCAAGCTCGCACACGAAGCCTGCCGTAAAGGGGGGCGCCAACGACCCTTCGATGGGTGGCGACGCCAGCTATGACGCGCAGGACATAACCGTCCTTGAGGGGCTGGAGGCTGTTCGCAAGCGGCCCGGCATGTACATCGGCTCGACGGGAGTCATGGGTTTGCACCACCTTGTGTACGAGCTTGTGGACAACTCGGTGGACGAGGCCCTCGCCGGCTTCTGCACAGAGGTGTCCGTCACGATCCATCCCGACAACTCGGTCACCGAGGCCGACAACGGTCGCGGTATTCCCGTGGCGATCATGGAGAAGGAGGGCCGTCCCGCGATCGAGGTCGTGCTGACCGTCCTGCACTCCGGTGGCAAGTTCGGAGACGGCGGCGGCTACAAGGTCTCCGGTGGTCTGCACGGTGTCGGCGCCTCCGTCGTCAACGCGCTCTCTGAGCGCCTGCTCGTGGAGATCCGCCGCGACGGCTACGCCTTCTCGCAGGAGTATGCACGTGGGGCCCCTCAGCAGGAGCTCCAGCGCGGCGAGAAGCTGGCCGCGGGCGCGCCTACGGGCACGACCGTCACCTTCTTGCCCGACGCGGATATCTTCCAGTCGCTCGACTTCGACTTCCAAACGCTCGAGGAGCGCCTGCGCGAGACCGCCTTCCTCACTCGCGGACTGAAGATCTCGATCGTGGACGAGCGTGGCGAGGGCCATTCCGCTCAGTTCCAATACGAGGGCGGCATCGAGGACTTCGTCAGCTACCTCAACGAGAACAAGGACACCGTGCACCGCAAGGTCGTTTTCTTCTCGGGCGAGAGCGAGGAGGGCGCCGCGGAGATCGCGATGCAGTGGAACTCCTCCTACCAGGAGTCGATCCACTCGTTTGCCAACAACATCAACACCCGCGAGGGTGGCTCGCACATGTCGGGTTTTCGCTCCGCCCTGACGCGCACGCTCAACAAGTACGCCCGCGACCACGGTTTGCTCAAGGAGAAGGAGGACAACCTCTCCGGCGATGACGTACGCGAGGGGCTGACGGCCGTTATCTCGGTCAAGCTGCGCGATCCTCAGTTCGAGGGGCAAACCAAGACCAAGCTCGGCAATCCAGGTATGGCCGGTTTCGTCGAGTCGATCGTCAATGCCGGCCTGGGCGAGTTTCTCGAGGAGAACCCCAGCGAGGCGCGCGCGGTGATCATGAAGGCCGTGCAGGCACAGCGCGCGCGCGACGCCGCGCGCAAGGCACGCGACCTGACTCGCCGCAAGTCCGCGCTCGAGAACTCGACCCTGCCCGGCAAGCTCGCCGACTGCTCGGTCAAAGACCCGAGCCTTGCAGAGCTGTTCGTCGTCGAGGGTGACTCAGCCGGTGGCTCGGCCAAGCAAGGTCGCGACCGCAACACCCAGGCGGTCCTGCCGCTACGCGGCAAGATCCTCAACGTCGAGAAGAGCCGCATCGACAAGGTGCTGCAGAACACGGAGGTTCAGGCGCTCATAACCGCGATCGGCACGGGCGTGCGCGAGGAATTTAACATCGAGAATGCGCGCTATCACAAGGTCGTGCTGATGACCGACGCCGACGTCGACGGCGCTCACATCCGCACGCTCGTGCTGACGCTCCTGTTCCGCGAGATGCAGGAGCTGATCGAAGCCGGATACGTATACATCGCCAAGCCCCCGCTCTACAAGCTCAAGCAGGGCTCACGCGAGCGCTACATCGAGAAGGACTCAGAGCTCGAGGACATCCTGCTCTCCGACAAGTGGGAGAAGCTGGCCGTGTTCGATCGCCACGGGACGCAGTTCAAGCTCACCGACACACGTTGGCAGCGCTTCGTGCGCTTGCTTGCGCAATACGAAGGCTGGTCCTCGACATTGCGCGCCGCGCACGGGCACGAGATGGTGCAGTTTCTAGAGGAGTCGTCACTGCTGGGCGAGCAGGTGATGAGCGCCGAGAGCGCGATCGAGCTGCTCTCCCGCGCAGGGCTCGAGGGTGAGACGCACGCCACCGATCTGGTCGAGCAAGACCCGCTGGAGCTGCGTGTGAAGGCGGTTGAGACCCGTACCGGTTTTGCGCGTACCCATCGCATTAAGCGCAGCCTGTTCGATTCGCAGGAGTACCGCCAGCTCGCCTCTGTTCACAAGCAGCTGATCGAGCTTGCCGGTACGCCCGCCTTCGAAGTGCGCCTCGGAGATGCCCACGACAGCGCTCCATCGTTTGAGGCGTTGCGCACGGCTGTGATGACGGTCGCTCAGAAGGGCATCAAGCTCCAGCGCTTCAAGGGACTTGGTGAGATGAACGCCGAGCAGCTTGGCGAAACCACGATGGCGCCGCAGTCACGCACGCTGGCCCAGGTCACGCTGGAGGACGCCGCCGCCGCCGATCGCATCTTTTCGATGTTGATGGGCGATCAGGTCGAGCCGCGTCGGGCTTTCATCGAGGATAACGCCAGGGCCGTCGCAAACCTAGATGTCTGAGAAGGGGTGAGCTAAATGGCAAGCGCTGATGTCATAGGCGGCGGAAACATCGAGCCGCGTGCGCTCGAGGACGAGATGCGCACCGCGTACCTCGACTACGCGATGTCGGTGATCGTCGGGCGAGCTCTGCCCGACGTGCGTGATGGGCTGAAGCCGGTGCATCGCCGCGTGCTCTACGCCATGAACGAGCTCGGGCTCGGGCCCAGCCGCTCCTATGCCAAGTGCGCCAAGATCGTCGGAGAGGTGATGGGCAACTATCACCCGCACGGCGACTCCGCCATCTATGACGCGCTCGTGCGCATGGCCCAGGAGTTCTCGATGCGCTATGAGCTCGTCGACGGCCAGGGCAACTTTGGCTCGATCGACGACGACCCAGCCGCGGCCATGAGGTACACCGAGGCTCGCTTGGCCCGCATCGCAACCGAGATGCTGCGCGATCTCGACATGGACACAGTCGACTTCACGGCTAACTACGACGGCTCGCGCCAGGAACCGATGGTGCTCCCGGCGCGCTTCCCGAACCTGCTCGTCAATGGCTCGTCTGGGATCGCGGTGGGAATGGCCACAAACATCCCGCCCCACAATTTGCGTGAGGTGATCGGCGCGACGATTGCTTACATCGATGATCCCGAGATCGACCTCGACGGTCTCATGCGCCACATCAAGGGGCCGGACTTTCCCACCGGCGGGATCATCCTCGGACACCAGGGCATCCGCGACGCATATGAGACGGGACGCGGACGCGTGCGGGTCCAGGCCAAGGCGCACATCGAGCCACTGCGCCAGGGCAAGGAGGCGATCGTCGTCACCGAGCTTCCGTTCATGGTCAAGAAGGCCGGTGAAGGCAACCTCATCACCAAGATCGCCGAACTGGTCAACGACAAGCGGATACCCGAGATCTCCGATCTTCGCGACGAGACCGACAAGCGCGGCATGAGGCTCGTGATCGAGCTCAAGCGCGACGCGATCCCGAAGGTAGTGCTCAACAAGCTCTACAAGCACACCTCGATGCAGACCACCTTCGGCGTGAACATGGTGGCGCTCGTGGACAATGTGCCCCGCACGCTGAACCTGCGCTCAGTGATCCACAACTACGTGGCCCACCAGCGCGAAGTGATCGTGCGCCGCACCAAGCATGAGCTCTCCGAGAAGGAGGCGCGCGCACACATCCTCCAGGGGCTGCTGATCGCGCTCGAGAACCTCGACGCGATCATCGACCTGATCCGTGCTTCGCGGGATCGTGAAGCCGCTCGCGAACAGCTGATCGAGCGCTTCGAGCTGACCGCGATCCAGGCGACCGCGATTCTCGATCTGCGCCTCTCCCAGCTGACGGCGCTCGAGGCCGACTCGATCAAGCAGGAGCACGCCGACGTCAGCGAGCGCATCGCCGAGTTGCGCGCGATCCTCGGCGATGAGACCCGGGTTATGGCGGTCATCAAGGAGGAGCTGTCTGAGATCTCTGAGCGTTTCGGCGATGAGCGCCGCACGGACATCACCCACTCAGAGGATGAGATCGACATCGAGGACCTGATCGCAGACCAGCAGATGGTCATAACGATCACGAACACCGGCTACATCAAGTCGTTGCCGCTAGCCACCTACCGCCAGCAGCAGCGAGGCGGGCGCGGCGTGACAGGCATGGACATGAAGGACGGCGACTTCATCGAGCACCTGTTTGTGTGCTCCTCGCACGACTACCTGCTGTTCTTCTCCAACCGCGGCAAGGTCTACCGCTCGAAGGTGTACGAGTTGCCCGAGGCCTCCCGCACAGCAAAGGGACGTGCGCTTGTCAACGTCCTGCCGCTGCGCGAAGACGAGCGTATCCAAGCCGTCCTCTCCACGCGCGACTTCACCGAGACCAAGTACCTCGTGTTCGCCACCCGCGATGGCACCGTAAAGAAGACCGAGCTGCTCGCCTACAACACCCCGATCAAGGCCGACGGCATCATCGCGATCAACATTCGCGACGACGACGAGCTGCTGGCCGTGCGTGCGGTCGATCCCGAGGACGAGGTCATCATGGTCTCCCGGGCTGGCCTCACCGTGCGTTTCGCCGAGTCCGCCGTACGCTCGATGGGCCGCGACACGACCGGTGTGCGTGGCATGGACGTGGGCAAGGACGGCAAGGTGATCGCGATGGACGTGGCCCGCGATGACATGGACCTGCTCGTGGTCACCGAGAACGGCTACGGCAAGCGCACCCAGATAGACCAGTACCGCAAGACCAATCGTGGCGCCAAGGGCGTCAAGACGATCGGCCTCACGGAGCAGAAGGGCGCGCTCGGTGGCGCGCTCGTCGTGCGCGAGCATCAAGAGCTGGTCTTCATCAGCGTCGGAGGCATGGTCCAGCGGACCGCCGCCGGTGGGATCTCTCAGCAGGGACGCTCGGCCACCGGCGTGCGCGTCATGAACCTCAAGGACGACGACGTCGTCAGTGCCGTGGCGCTCGTCATCGACAGTGGCGACGGCGACGGCGAGGACGATCAAGGTGAGCATGAGGACCTGCCACCCGATACTCCCGATGCGCCTCCGATTGACTGACCCACTTCGTCGTCTCGGTCCGCTACATTTTAAGGACCAGAGAAAGGAGGTGGTCCTACGTTGGCTGACAGTATTTGCGGGACTCTGGAGGTGGCCGGCCGTTAGGCCGAAGCACTCGGCTGGACCCGCCTAGCGGATTCCAACCCGGGCCACCATTGCGCAGGTCGCCGGATTTGTCCCTCCGGTTCGCAGCGCTGCTGCGCGTCTACTACTACTGGCGCGCTCGGCAACGCGGAAACCTGCGTGATCGTGTCCAGCACAGTTGCAAGCGGAGGGCGCCTGAGTCGAGGGCGCCCTCCGTGCTTAAGCGCCCGTGCGAGGGGTTTGCCCAGTTAGAGTCGACCGGTGCTCGATACGGCTGACGGCGACCGTGGTTTACTCAGGCTGCGGCCGGCAGGTACTGTCGCCACGCTGCTGGGATCGTGGGGCTCGCCACATGAATAAAGATCTCAGCGCGCGGGGTGCGCGGCTTGTGACGAGGATGCATCCCGGCTTGGCGCGGCAACATGTCGCCCTTGCGTCGGTTGCAGGGAGCGCAGGACGCCACGATGTTCTCCCAATTCGACGATCCGCCCTTAGAGCGCGGGATAACGTGGTCGACCGTCAAGTTGGAGCGGGACCCGCAGTACTGGCACATCCAGCCGTCGCGTGCGAACACGGCACGGCGAGTGATCTTGCGCCGGTGGGTGTCGCGCGGCACGTGCACATAGCTCATGAGTCGGATCACCACCGGACGGGCCAGCGTCGAGCTCTCTGAGTGCAGCTCCCACAGTCCCCGCTCAATCAGCTCGGCCTTCTGCTTCAGCAGGAGCACCACTGCTCGACGTACCGAGCACACGTTTATCGGCTCGAAAGTCGCGTTGAGGACGAGCACCCGGCCACCCATCGTCGTGTTCGACGATGAGCTCGGTCCGTGCCGCTGGTGCTCTGCGGGCGGCACGGACCCCACTGGCTCTGTGGGCGCCGTGCTTTCCATCTTCAGCGCCGCAGTGTAGCGGCCTCGCTACTTTGCCCGCTCGCCCGTTCGCTCTCACGCCACCGGATAGGAGCCCAGAACGCGTACCTGCTCGCACAGTGCTCGCAGACCGGAGATTGCCTGCGAAGCCGCCTCATCTGTCAGCGAGCCCTCAAGATCGACGAAGAACATGTAGTGCCCGAGCCGCTCGCGCATTGGTCGCGACTCGATCTTCGTAAGGTTGATCGAGCGCCTGGCGAACTCGTCGAGACACAGCACCAGCCAGCCAGCGCGATCGGCGCCTGCGCCCCAGAACACGAGTGAAGTCTTGCTATGCGGGCCCGAGCTCGCATGCAGCGGCGGATCTCCCGCGGAGGAGTCCGTGCGCGCGAGCCATACGAAGCGAGTCTCGTTGTCCTCGCGATCCTGGATTTCCTCGGCGATTACCGCACAGCCGTATAGCTGGGCGGCCAATCGCGTCCCGATGGCGGCCCACCGTCCGCCGTCAACCCTGCTCGCTGCGCCCTGGCTCGCAGCTGGATCGTCGGTCGCGACGGCATCCTCGCGTTCGGCGACGAGCCGCACAGCCTCGGCAGTGGAGCTGGCCGCCGCTACGCGCGCATGCGCCAGTCGGTCGTGTAGGAAGCGAGCGCATTGGCCTGGTACGTGGGGGTGGGAGACAACCGTCTCGATCTGTCCGAGCTCGAGCGTGGTTCTCGCGATCAGGTAGTGGCGCACCGGCAGTACCACCTCGCCCACGATCGCGACCTCGCTCGCGTCCCCCGCCAGCGTGTCGAGCGTTACCGTCACCGAACCCTCGATGGAGTTCTCGATCGGCACGAGCGACCACTCAAGGATGCCGTCCTGCACCGCCATCACGGCATCGCGGATCGTCTCGAGTGCCACCGGCTTGACGGCGCGACCGTCGATGCTTCCGAGTAGCGCCTCCTCGCTAAAGGTCCCCTCCGGCCCAAGATAGCCGGCGCGCGCGTCTGCGTTAGCCACCGGTTGCATCCGCGGTGTCCTGCCCCGTCGCGAGCCGTGCCGCGGAAGGTGCTGATGCCGACGGGTGGTCATCGATCGCCACGCGCACGGCCTCGGCCTCCTCCGGGGAAAGCTCGAGTTCTCCACGCCCTTCTCGCACCTGCTTGGCATAGACACGGGCCTGATCGCGATGGTGGATGCACGTCAGCACTACCCCCGATAGGCGCCCGTCGAGCAGTGCGATCGAAACCGACTGCTGCCCAGAGAGCTCGTTGTAGGCGTCATAGCGAATCAGTGCCTGACGGGAGATTGCTCTCGTGAGTGCGCCTTCGACGCCGTCCACTCGGTCGTCCAAGCGCAGGGCAACATCACCTACATACTCCTGCAGGGCCTGGAAGGCCTCATGCAATGAGGCGCTGTGCGCGACGACGTCACGCGGCGACCCATCGCCGAGCACCAGCTTCTGCGCAGCTCGTATGCGGCGCATGCCGCGCATCAGTGCGGCGCACGCGATCAGCGCCAGGATGGCCACGGCGAGCGCCGCGAGCGCGACGATCCCCTGAGTGTTGTTCAGCGTCGCAGCGGCCACCGCAACAAGTTAGCCGCTCACCCGGCTGTGCGGGACAGCGAGCTGGAATAGGCGGCTGAGCGTCTGCGCAAGCCGCGCTCGTCCCGCCCTATTTTTCGAAGATCACGAGGAAGGAGCCCTTGTTGTTTTCGGCGTCCGTCTCCCCTGGAACAGGCTCGATGTTGACGGTGACGCGCGACGCGGCTCCAAGCGTCACGCCCTTCACCGGGATTTCCACATTGGTGGTGCTCCCCGGTTCTGTCTTGGCGATCACGTGCTGAGCTGAGAGCGTTTTACCTTCGGTCGTCACCGACACCTCCACCTTGACGTTCGTCTCAGGGTTGGATCCGGAGTTTTCTACGATCGCGGTGAAGCTCGGGTTCGCGCCGCCGGTGACGTGGTTCAGCGCCGGCGAGGGTTCGAGCGTATTGGTTCCCACGCTCACGCCCTTCAGCGCGTGCCCGTGCGTGCCGGGCGCGACCGCCCCTGAACTGGCTACCGCCTGGCCGGTGAGCTTCGATTGCACGGTGCTGGCCGTCAGCCAACCGAGGTTGGGCAGGAAACGGCTCGTCGCGGTGCTCTGGCCGCTGACGCCCCCGGCTGCGAGCGTCTGTTGAATCAATGGCACCACCCGTTGGGAGTAAAGGACGTCAGACGCAAGGAAGATCTCCATCGCGCCGGCGATCTTGGTGCTCGCTTGCTGAGCTTGCCCGCCGAGTGCTTCGCGCACCAGGGCCGCCACCTTGGCGAGCCCTTCGACGCGCAGGTCCAAGGTGAGCAGCAGGTCGCGCTGCGCGGCCGTCATCTCACTGGGAACGCTGAGCCCCTTGGCTCGTTCGGCAAGTTCCTGCGCCTGGCGGCGCAACTGGTCTACCTGCACCTCCACGTCGAGCGCCGACTTGCCGCTAGCGCCGGAGAGAGTCGTGAACAGTGGACGCGCGACCTGGGATTCCGAGGACTGCGCGATCTGGTTGACGTTCTGGTTGTAGCTTTCCAGCGCCTGCTGTTTTCCGCGCTTCAAGCAACCGTTGACGAGCAGCACGATCGCGATCAAGATCACCACGCCGATCCCCGCCGCGATCCGTCGCCGCACCATCATCGCGTGGTGGTCGACTGAGCCCGCACCGTCCGTCCGCTGGGGTCGGCGCGGCTGGGGTCGAGACTGCTGTTGGGTATGCGCCGGACGGACTGTCGTCGGCGTCTCCTCGTCCTCGTCGTCGAAGAACGACAAAAGAGTGCTCCTTGCAGGGGCTTGTGAAGCACACCAGTATGACCCCACCACCACTCGGATTGCTTGCTGCAACTTCTCGGTCAGTGCGGGATCGCACAATCTCAGGGCAGGGAAAGGACCTCGGGATGGCGAACGCGGGAGTCGGTGGACTCCTCTAAGACCCTCGTCCAAGGCCATATTCGCGTCTCCGACGAGCGATCCCGGCATGGCTGCGAATCATTGCTCGGCCGCTACCGTCTGTTGGAGCGCCTCGGTGCGGGGGGGTTTGGCACCGTGTGGCGCGCCCACGATGAGCTGCTTGACCGAACCGTCGCGGTCAAGCGCATCCCGCTGCCCTCCGAGGAGGATCGCGAGCGGGCCACGCGCGAGGCGCACGCGACCGCCCGGTTGGCGCACCCCGCGATCGTGGCCTTGTACGAGGCCACTTCAGACGACGACGCGTTCTACCTCATCTCAGAGCTCGTCGAGGGCGACACTCTGGCTCTGCTGATCGCCGAGGATCAGCTCTCAGACGAGGAGGTGCTCGAGATCGGGTTGGCATTGATCGGTGCGCTCGAGCATGCGCACGCGCGCGGCGTGATCCATCGCGACGTCAAGCCACACAACGTGCTCGTGCCCAGTGAGGCGGCTGATCGCACACCAGGACGAGCCCCCGCGCAGACACCGGCGAAGCTCGCGGATTTCGGAGGCGCCAGTCTTGTGGGAGAAGATGCGCTGACGCGTACCGGCGACGTGCTCGGCACGCTCGCTTATATGGCTCCTGAGCAGAGCGAAGGCTACGAGGCCGGTCCGTCGGCCGATCTGTACTCGCTCGCGCTGGTTCTCTACGAGGCCCTTAGCGGCATCAACCCGGTACGAGGCCGCACCCCCGCTGCCACGGCACGCCGCATTGGCGCTCCGATAGAGCCACTTGAGCACCGCCGCCGCGATCTCCCGCGCGAGCTGACCCGCACCCTGGACGCGGCACTCGCTCCGGACCCCGAGTGCCGCGGCACGCTCACCGACCTGCATGAGGCACTGGAGCACGCGCTCGAACGTGGTGCGAGGCCGCGTCTCTTCGCCCGGCGGTCGGTGCCTCGGCCTGCGCTGGAGCCACCGGAGCCAACACCTGGGGGTGCTGAGCGTCGGCAGGCATCGAGTTCCTTCGCCTCCTTCCAAAGAGATGGCCTGACCGCTGTCGCCCCACGCGTCGCTCGTGCCCCTCGGCGTGCCGATACGCTCGCACCAAGCGAGGATTTCAACCCGACCGTGGAGCGCGAGGAAGACGCGCCGCGGGTGCACTCGCGCAGCCGAATGGCGCTGCCGCGAGTGGTGTGGGTCGGCTGCCTACTCGCTCTTGCCGCGTGGCAGGCGATCGATGGCCGGCCGGGGTTGTCACTGCTGCTGCTGGCTGCCGGCGCTCCCGTGCTGGCGCTCCCGCGCCGCTCTGGTCCGGGCTGGCTCGCCGCCGCGCTCGCGCCGGCACTTGGCCTCGCGGGCCTCGCGGGAGCCTTTCCCGCGCTCGCGGGTCAGCGGGCGGACTGGCGTGCCCGCGCGGCGCTGGGTGCGCTCGGCTTCTGGTGGCTGGCGCTGGCCGAGTCGCTGCTCGCCCGGCATCTGTGGCTTGGGCCACCCAGAGGATTGCCTCCCAGAAGCGCATGGGAGGCTTCTCTCGGCAGCACAGCAACGCACGTGCTCGCCGCGACGTTCACGGTCCAGTTGCTGATCGGCGTGGTGGCGTGGGCGCTTGCGAGCATGGTCCTTCCGTGGGTCGTACGTGGGCGCGGCGCGGTGCTTGACATCCTCGGCGCGATCGCGTGGACGGTGGCATTGCTCGCCGCGGTGCCTCTGCTCTCTCGCGCGCTGCTCGCGAGCGCAAGCGAGCCGAGCCCACGTGGGGCACTGTCGGGCGCGATCCTTGGTTGTGCGTTGGCGGTATGCGCGCGGGCCCTACGCGGCCCGGTGTAGGTCCGTGTGACCCTCGCGTACACGCTGTCCGCCCACTCCCATCGCATGTGGCCCTTAGAGTAGGTACGACCGCCACGGCCACGCCGGGGGATTAGACATGAATGCCTTGAGGACACTGGAGAACATGATCGCCGGCCTCGTCGAGGGAACTTTCGGGCGCGTGTTCAAAGCCGAGGTGCGCCCGATCGAGCTCGCGCGCAAGCTCGCACGTGAGATGGACGAGAACAAGACCAGCTCTGTATCGCGCGTGTACGCCCCGAACGAGTATTCGGTGTGGCTCTCGCCGCGCGACCGCGCGCGCTACGACGGAGTTGAGCACGAGGTGATCGACGAGCTCTGCGCCTATCTACTCGAGCATGCGCGCGGCGAGGACCTCGCGCTCGCCTCGCGCCCGCAGATCACCTTTCACACCGACGAGGATCTGCAACTCGGCGAATTCGGGATTGAAGCACGGCTGGTGAGACCCGAGGAGAGCTCACAGGAGAGCGAGGAACGGTCGCCCCCAGCACCCTCGCCCGGGCGTCGGGTGCCAGCGGAGCCTCCGCGAGACTCGATCACCCCTCATCCCGACGGTGGGATCGCGTCTGCGTATGAGGGGCCTGACCGGGGTGGCAACACGATGATCTTCAGTAACTCCCGGCGCGTCCGCGACGCCGTCGAGCAGACTGGGAGGAGCCGGCGTCCCAAGGCGCTGCTCGTAGTGTCCGGTAGGCGTCTGCTGGTAGCGCCTCGCGGCGCGACGATCGGGCGCAGCCGCGACTGCGACGTCGTGCTCGAGGATTCCAGTGTCTCGCGTCGCCATGCTGAGCTTCGCCCCGGTGGCGCGGGTTGGACGATCGACGACCTGGGCTCGACCAACGGCGTGCGTGTGAACGGTCTAACCGTTGCGGGGGCCCACGAGGTGCGCACGGGGGATCGCATCGAAATCGGCTCTACTGAGATGCTTTTCGAGCTCGCCCCATGAACAACCTCGAGCCCGTGTCAGTGATGTTGAAGTTCGGCTTCCTGGCCGTCATGTACCTGTTCCTCTTGTGGGTGTCGCGCAGCGCGCTACGCGACCTGCGTGGCAACGGGGCGCAGGTCTCCGGCCTGGATCGAGGTTCCGTGTCGGGGGGCACGGTGCCGGCTGATGCGACCGGCCTCCACTCGGCCTCCACACTCGGCCCCGCCGACCTGCTCGGCCGTGCGCCGCGCCTGGTGGTGGAGCGCGCCCCCGGCCACGAGTCGGGCATGATCTACGACCTCGGCGGAGACGTGGTGCTCGGCCGTGGCGATACCGCCGAGATACGCTTGAGCGATCCATTTGCCTCCTCGCGTCATGCACGCGTATACGAGCAGGGAAAGATCCTCGTGGTCGAGGATCTTGGCTCTACCAATGGCACCTACCTCAACGAGGAGCTGCTTGACGGCCCCCGCCCGCTTCACCCCGGCGATCGCGTGCGCATCGGCGACTCCGAATTTGCCTTTGAGGTTGATTGATCGTGGATAGCGCAAGGCCGCTTCAGTGAGTCGATCGGTAAGTCCACGGAGTCCTGAATTGGTCGCGAGCCGACCCTCGACTGACAGGTTGAGCGGCTGATGTTGCGCGTGGCAGAGCACTGGTGTGGCACCGACACCGGCCTGCAACGGCGTGCCAACGAGGATTCGCTGCTCGTGCGCTCGCCTCTGTTCGTGGTCGCCGACGGGATGGGCGGGGCCCAAGCCGGCGAGGTCGCCTCGAGCGTCGCGGTCGACACCTTCCGCGGCGGTCTCGACGATGGATCGGACCCCGAGAGCAGCCTGGTCGCGCAGGTCGAGCAGGCCAACTCTCGTATCAACGAGCTCTCCCATGACAATGTCGAGCACGCCGGTATGGGCACGACCATCACCGCTGTATATGTGGGTGAGCAGGATGTGTCGATCGCGCACGTAGGCGACTCACGCGCATACTGCCTGCGCGACAGGGAGCTGCTGCGTCTGACGGACGACCACTCGCTCGTGGACGAGCTCATCCGTCAGGGCAAGCTCACGCCCGAGGAAGCCGAGGAGCACCCGCAACGCTCGGTGATCACGCGCGCGCTAGGCCCAGAGGCCACCGTGGAGGTGGACGTGCGCTCCTTCCGGGGCCGCCCCGGCGACGTCTATCTGTTGTGCAGCGACGGCCTGACGACGATGGTGGGCGAGGAGGCGCTGCTCGAGCTGTTGCTCTCCCACGAGCCGCTAGCCGAGGCCGGCGAGGCATTGATAGCGGCCGCCAACGGGGCAGGTGGCAAGGACAACATCACGGTGGTGCTGCTGCGTCTCGAGCAGGTGTTCACAGAAGCTGAGCGTCTCCAGGACGGCCACACGACTATCACCGCGGTCGCGCCAGCGTCACTGGCGACGGTGACGCCACGAGAACGACCCAATATCCCCGACTCACAAGCCCACTCGGACATGGCGGTACGCGAGCAGCGACTGGTGACAGATCCGCAGTTAGAAGATGCGGGCGCTGGGTGGGCGCCTAGGACGCCCGTCACGCCACGCAGTCCGCGCCGAGCGGAACAGGTGCCCCCCGGCGGAGCCCGCTTGCGCCGCCGCGTGCGCCGTCTGCGCACGCTCGTCGTGCTGCTAGCCGTCGTGGGCCTACTGGCCGCCGCTGCGTATCTGGCCCTGCAGTCGGTGTACTTCATCGGCACCGACCAGCGCGGCCTCGTCACGATGTACAACGGCCTGCCTTACGAACTCCCCGGTGGGGTCAAGCTGTACAACAGCGAATACGTCTCCGGGGTGAGCGCATCGACGCTCGCGCCCGCCCGCCGCCAGGCGCTGCTCGACCATTCGCTGCGCTCCGAAGGCGACGCCGCCGAACTCATGCGCCAGCTCGAACTCGGGCAGTTGAGCGAAGGATGAGCGCCGCGTGAACCGTCCGATCGTCCGGCTCTACGGCCTCGTCGTTCTGCTGTTCGCGGTGCTGATCGCGTTCACCTCGCGCTGGTCGGTCTTCGAAGCCTCCTCGCTGCGTACGAACGAACTGAACGAGCGTGGACTGCTCCAGCAGCAGCGGATTGACCGTGGCCCGATCCTCGCGGCCGACGGCACAGTGCTCGCGCACAGTGTGCGTGGAGTCGAAGGCACCTACACGCGCAGTTACCCCAAGGGCGCGCAGTTCACGGCCCCTATCGGGTACTCCTTCATCGAACGCGGCCAGACGGGCCTTGAGCGTTATCGCAGTGCCGCGCTCGACGGCGAGACCGGCACGAGCGTGCAGAGCATCCTCGACCAGCTGCAGGGTCGCAAGCCCCAGGGCAACACGCTCATCACGACGCTCAAGCCATCCGCGCAGCGCACAGCCATAGCGGCGCTCGGCGAACACGAAGGCGCCGTGGTGGCGCTGGAGCCCCGAACCGGGGCGGTCGAGGTGATGGCCTCCACGCCGAGCTACAACGCAAACGCGGCCGCGTCCCGCAGCGCCTATACGAGGATCACGCACGAGTCCGGCGCACCGCTTTTGAACCGTGCTGTCCAATATGGCTATGCGCCCGGCTCGACGTTCAAGGTGGTGACAGCCACCGCCGCCATCGACACCGGGCAATTCACCCCGGAATCGACCTTGAGCGGGCGCAACGAACTGCTCGTCTCCGGGGAACCGCTCAAAAACGACGACAACGAGAGCTTCGGTGAGATCACGCTCACCGAAGCGTTGGCCCACTCGGTGAACACCGTGTATGCGCAGGTGGCCGAGCGCCTCGGCAAGGCCACTATGGCGCGCTACATGCGCCGCTTCGGCTTCGACCGCGAGCCGCAGCTGGATTACCCCGCCAAAGAAATGTCCGCCAGCGGCGAGTACCGCAATGGCAGGCTACTCTCGCCAACCAGCACCTACGTCGATGTGGGTCGCATGGGCATAGGCCAGGACAAGCTCGCGGTGACGCCGCTGCAAATGGCCGAGGTAGCCGCCGCCGTGGCCAACCACGGGAGGCTGATGGTGCCCCACCTGACCTCCGCGATCGTGGAACCCGACGGGCACGTGCTGCAGCGCATCTCCCCGAAAGTGCAATCGGTCGTTATGAAGCGCTCCACCGCGGCGGCTGTCACGACGATGATGGAAGCGGTGATCTACAGCCCGGGTGCCACCGGCACGAGTGCCCAGATCCCCGGAGTGCGAGTAGCGGGCAAGACAGGTACCGCCGAAACCCAGATCGGCACGGAGATCAACAACGTGTGGTTCATCGCTTTCGCACCCGCCCAGAACCCAACCGTGGCTGTGGCAGTGACGCTCAAGGGAGTCCCCGGCCAGGGCGCCACGTTCGCCGCGCCAGTGGCCCGGCAAGTGATGGAAGCGTTGCTGAAATGAGCGCGATCGAGTCTGGGACAGTCATCGACGGGCGCTACCGCGTCTCGGCTCGTCTTGGTTCAGGTGGGATGGCGGACGTGTACCTCGCCCACGACACCTTGCTCGGTAGACAGGTGGCACTGAAGCTGCTCCACCATCGCTTCTCTGAAGACCAGGAGTTCGTCGAGCGCTTTCGTCGCGAGGCGTCGAGCGCCGCGGGTCTCTCCCACCCGAACGTGGTGGCGGTGTTCGACAGGGGGGAGTGGGACGGGACGTACTACATCGCGATGGAGTACCTGCCGGGCCGCTCGCTCAAGGCGGTGGTGCGCGAGCACGGGCCGCTCTCCCCGCCTGACGCTATCGACATCATCGTGCAGATACTGCTGGCCGTACGCTTCGCCCATCGTCGCGGGATCATCCACCGCGATATCAAGCCCCACAACGTGATCCTTGACGAGGAGGGACGGGCCAAGGTCACCGACTTCGGGATCGCGCGCGCGGGCGCATCGGACATGACGCTCACCGGCTCGATCATGGGCACGGCGCAATATCTCTCGCCAGAGCAAGCGCAGGGTCACTCTGTCAGCGAGACCTCCGATCTGTATGCGGTGGGCGTCGTGCTCTACGAGTTGCTCACAGGCTCTGTGCCGTTCGAGGGCGACTCGGCTGTGACGATCGCGCTCAAGCAGGTCTCTGCTGAGCCAATCCCGCCCAGCACGCGCAACCCGGAAGTGGGACCTGCGCTCGATGCCGTTGTGATGCGCTCGCTCGCAAAGAATCCCCTGGCTCGCTTTGCGAGCGCCGACGAGTTCATTGCCGCCCTCCAGCAGTCACGCGAAGGGATCTCACCGGCGCCCGCGTTTAACGGTACCCCCCCCACAAACGACTTCGCGGCCGCACTACTGGTGCCGCCGATCCCGCCTGAGGAGCCAGCGTCGGCGGCCGGTGCCGCTAATAGGCGCAGGCGCGCTGTCTGGATAGCCGCAGCGGTAGCAGCGCTCGCGATAGCCGCAGCGGTCCTGCTGCTACTTCTCCTACCGCCGTCGAAGACGAACCGCGTGAGCGTGCCGGAAGTCATCGGTGAGACGCAGTCGACGGCTGTGAGCACACTCGTGCGCGTCGGACTGCAACCGGTGGTCTCACTCACCTCAAACGCGCACGTGGCAAGCGGTCTGGTCATCGGCACCACTCCTCCACGCGGCACGGCTGTAAGCAAGGGCTCGCGCGTGAGCGTGTTCGTTTCTTCTGGGCCCGAAACCCTGGGACTGCCGGACGTCAATAGCAAAAAGAGCGACGAAGCTGTGAAGCTCCTGCGCAACAAGGGCTTTCAACCTACCGTCCAGAGCCAATCGAGTGACACGGTGGCGAAGGGACTGGTGATCTCCACCGACCCGGCGGCCGGCATCGAGGTGCAGCACGGCAGTCCCGTCACGGTATACGTGTCCTCTGGTCCCCAGGAAGTGAGCGTGCCTGAAGTAACTGGCGAACCGCAGGCCAACGCCACCGCTACGCTCGCAGCCGCTGGCCTGAAGGAGACGGTGGTCAAGCGTGAAGTCGCCGAACCCGCTGCCGGCACGGTCATCTCACAAACGCCTGCCGCCGGCACACAGTTGAAGGTGGGCGGCCAGGTGACGATCGTGGTGGCGCAGGCGCTCAAGCAGGCTGCCGTTCCCTCGCTGGTGGGCCAAAGTGAAGCACAGGCGGTGGCGGCTCTCACCAGCGCGGACTTCACTTCGCACACAGTGCAACGCACAGTCACCGATCCCACGAAGGTTGGGGTTGTGGTGCAGCAGAGCCCGGCAGCGGGCCACAAGCTCGCCAAGGGTGGGGAAGTGACGATCGCCGTGGGTGTGCTCGCGCAGCAGACCACCTCGACGTCAACGACCACCACGACCACCCCAACACCCCCTACCGCTGCGCCCGCGCCCGCGCCCTCCGCAGGGACGCCACCTGCTTGATAGTTCGGATCCCGTTACTTGAAGAGGGTGAGCTCTGAGATCTCCGTCGTTTCGCTTTCAGGGGGGAGCCTCGTGATCCAAATCAGGTAGTAGCGGTACAGGAGCCGCTGAGCATTGATTGCAACCGTCGTACGGGCTCCGATCCTGCGCGCCGGCGCGAGCGGGGTCCAGCCGAGGGCCTTCAGGCTGCGGTCGGCCCCGGAAGCGGTGGAGGGGACTAGTCCGGTGGAGGCATATACCGCCGCGCTGAAGCCCGGGGTGGGCGTTTGGATCTCGACAGCTCGCGCCGCCACGCCCGGAGTCGCGTCCAGTGAGATGCCAAGACCGGGCTTGCCAAGGTCGCCATCGGTGTAATGCTCGGTGCTCCACGAAGTGTTGAGATCGCCGTCGACGACGCTGGCCACGTCTTCGGCGTGTTCGGGACCGGTGCCAAACGGGTTGTATGAGCTGGCGGCTTCCTGTTTGAGCACGACCGGCGTGATGCCGCCACCGGAACGTACGTCGGGCGCCACACCCGTGCCGCTATGCGTATGTCCGGCCAGGGCGACAAGCACCAGGGCGACGATCGCGGCGAGTAGCACCAACGAGACCCCCCAGCGTGCCGGGTGGCGCACGCGCCACGGCAGTAGACGCCTCGCCGGCGAGTGCAGGGTACGAAGCACAGCAGTTACCTCCCCTGTCGCCTGCCCCGCGCGCGCAGTCTCGATCGCAAGCGCCTCCTCCATGTCGGCGATCATGCTCGCCATATCCGCGTAACGACGGTCGAGATCCTTAGCCGTGGCGCGTTCCACGATGGCCGCGGTCGCCGCGGAGACCGCGGGACGCGCGAACTGGACATCGGGGACCTCCTCGCGCACGTGCATCATCGCCACCGCCACCGGGGACTCACCTTTGAAGGGGACCTCGCCGGTGAGCATCTCGTACAGCACCACCCCCAACGAATACACGTCCGACTGACCGGTCACGGCTTGGCCAAGCGCCTGCTCGGGGGAGACGTAGTCGGTGGTGCCAAGCACGCGTCCGTCCATCGTGAGCCCTTCCTCTGAGAGCGTGCGCGCGATCCCGAAGTCGGTGATCTTCGCGCCGCCCTCCCCGCCGAGCAGCACGTTCTGGGGCTTGACGTCGCGATGGACGATTTCCTGGATGTGCGCCGCCCCGAGCGCGCGCGCCGTCTCGATCGCGTAGGCGAGCGCCGTGGGGACCTCCAGTGGCGCGTCGCGGCGAATCAGCTCCTTGAGCGTCTCGCCCTCGACGTACTCGAGCACGATGTAGGGAGTCCCGCCCGCCCCGCCGTCGATGCTGCCATCTCCCTCGTGGGAGTCCCACTCGCCGGCATCGACCACGGTCACGATGTGCGGATGGTTGAGTTGTGCCACTGCGCGCGCCTCGCGACGAAAGCGCTCGAGCTGCCCGGAATCGGAGGCGATCTCGCGGTGCATCAGCTTGACTGCCACCTGGCGTTCGAGCACGGTGTCAAAGGCGCGGTACACGGTGCTCATGCCGCCGTGTCCGATCCGCGCGTCGAGGCGGTAGCGACCGCCGAGTGTGGTGCCCAGGATGGCGTTGCTCATGATTGAAGCCTCGAACGCCTGAGTATGCCCTTGCGGGCCGGTTGGGAGTGTGAGGTTCTTATTTTTGAGACCTTTGGGTCGTGCTAAGGGGTGTTATCGCGCATGCGTCGGATCACAACAGCAGCGAGCGCTCCGCGGTAGACCACGCAGGCAGGAAGCAGTTGCGTGCGTCGCCGCCGATTGAGCACCTTTGAACTGGCGAGCGTTGAGAGGAACGCGCCCGCCGCGCCCACCGCGAGCGGGAGCGCGGCTTCGTTTGGAATACCCGTCCCGCGCGTTCCCCGCCAAGCTAGCGCGAGCCGCGTGCCCTTGAGCGCCGTTGCGCCAGCGATGACTGGAAGACCCACCTTCCATGAGAGCAGGTCGGCGTCCATGCGCGAGAAGCCGCGGGCTCGCGCGGCGGCGATCGTGGCTCCGCTGCGGGACATGCCTGGAATCAGCGCGAGCGCTTGAGCGAGCCCGAGCGCGAGCCCATCGCGCGCGCCGGCACTTGCGGCGCGCCGTGTGCCGGCCGGGTGTGTCTGGGGTGTGTCCGGGGTGTAGGCGCCTCCCGCTCCCGCGCGCTCGGGGCAGGTCTTTCGAGAGTGCATCTCAGCGGCGCTCATCGCGATCGAGCCGGCAAGCAGTCCAGCTGCGATTGTGGTGGGGGTGCCAAGCCGCCGCTCGACTTGCCCGCCCAGCGTGTAGCCCGCGAGTGCCGGTGGCATCAGGGCCGCTGCCAGGAAGCTGAGCGTCGCGCCGGCTCGCCGGCCGGACCCGGTGCGCGCCTTCGAGGCCGTTGCGTCGCTCGCGCCGGTGCCACCCGCATCGTTCCCCCACGGTGGGCGCAGGAGCAGCGCCGTGGCCGTGCCGGCGTGGAGGGCCACCTCGAAAGACTTGTGCAGCTCGGGGCTGAGCTCACCATAGGGCCAGCCGGCGAGCCATGGCACGAGCGTGGTGTGGCCCGATGAGGAGATGGGCAGAAGCTCGGTAGGCCCGTGCAACAGGCCCAGGACGAAGGCGTGGCGCAGTGGCAGCTCACGCATTCCGACGCGCGTCAACCGATGTCGGCCGCGGGCTCGCTCTCCTCCACGGGAGAGGCGCTCGGCCGTGAGCGTCTGCGCACGATCGCGTAGAGGACCCCCGCAACGATGAGCAGCACGATCGCGTAGTCGATGTACTCGAAAGTCTTGCGCACGCTCGTCCAGTCGCTGCCGAGCGCGTGCCCGGCGAACGCGAGCGCGAGCACCCACGGGATCGTGCCGAGCAGCGAGAACAGAGTGAAGCGTCCCAGCGGCATACGCGCCACCCCGGCGGGCAGCGACACGAATGCGCGCACCAGTGGGATCATGCGGCCGAACAGCACCGTTTGCTCGCCGTAACGCTTGAAGAAGCGGTCGGCTCGTTCGATCTGGGGTGGTCCCATGTGCAGCTTCGCTCCGTGGCGTTCGAGCAGCTCCAGGCGTCCGCCCCGCCCGACGGCATAGGCGAGCCAAGACCCGACCATGGTGCCGATCAGGCCGACGAGCACGACACCCGTCATCGTCATGTGATGGTGGGCCGCGCTCTGAGTGGGGTCGGCGACGGCGAAGCCGGCGAACAGCATCACCACCTCGGAGGGGATCGGGATGCACGCGCTGGAGAGCGCCATCAACGCAAAGATCCCCGGAAGCCCGGCGTCGCGCACGAAGTGCGAGATCGTATTGACCAGCGATTCTGAGATCGACGCGAGGACGAGCACGTGCGGCATGTGCGCGCAACGATACCTGTCGTCTACGCACCACTCGCCATACGGCACCGCCCGAGCGACCCTGCAAGCCGTGCCCGCCCCCGCGGGCGCTAGCGTGCGGCGCTTATGCGCGTCTGGATCGATCTGACCAACAGTCCGCACGTGCTCGTCATGCGGCCCGTGATCGAGCTACTGCGCGCGGACGGCCACGAGGTGAGGGTGACCGCGCGCGACTTTGCGCAGACGTTGCAGCTGCTGGACCGTTTTGCGATCGATCACACGGCCATCGGCCGCCATCGGGGCGAACGCTTGGCGGACAAGGCGGTGGGCCTCGCCAGCCGCTCGGCCGCACTTGTGCGCTGGGCGCGACGGGACTCGGGGAACGCAAGCCCCACGCACATGACGCCGCCGCACATGAGGCACGGCCACTCACGCTTTGACATCGCGATCGGCCACGGCTCCAATGACATAAGCGTGGCGGCGCGGCTGCTGCGGATCCCGTGCTCGACGACATTCGACTACGAGTGGGCCGCGGTGCAGCACCACGTCAATTGCCGTCTTGCGCAAGCGGTGGTCGTGCCCGATGCGATCCCGCCCGAGCGCCTGGATCGCTACGGCGCCAAGGGCAAGGTACGGGCCTATGAGGGCCTCAAGGAGGAGTACTACCTTGCAGACTTCGAGCCCGATGCGGCGGTGGCAGCAGAGCTCGGGATCGACCGCGAGCGACCGCTTGTGGTGGTGAGGACCCCGCCCGAGGTCTCGCTCTACCACCGCTTCGAGAATGATCTGTTCGCGGACGTGCTAGTGCGCCTGCGCGAGGCGGCGCGAAACGAAGGCGTGCAGTCGGTGGTGCTGCCTCGCACAGCCGCCCAGCGCGAACAGCTGCGCGGCGTGGAGGGCTTTGTGGTGCCTGAGCGCGCGATCGATGCGCAGTCGCTGATCGCGCTCGCCGATCTCGTGATCTCCGCCGGGGGCACGATGAATCGCGAGGCGGTGGCGCTCGGCACGCCCGTGTACACCACGTTCGAGGGGCGCCTGGGGGCGGTGGACGAGCGCTTGATCGTTGAGGGGCGCTTGCGCAAGCTGATGGACGTCGATCGGCTAGATCTGGCCAAGCGCGATCCCTCGGTCGTTGCGAATCGCGTCCGCCGCGATCCCCGAGGGCTTGTGGAGTTGCTGCTCTCTCCGCTGTCTGCGCGACTCTAAAAGCACCTCTCCCACGTGTACGCGCGGGAGAGGTGCAGGCGCGAGGCTCCATCCCACCTTGGCGGTCTGCAACGTCTCAGTCCCACTGTCGCCCTGAGACGCCCTAGAATCTGGGCCAATGCGCCGACGGATAAGTGCGCCGGCTCTGTCCCTAACCCGGCACTCGCTACCGAGGCTGGCGCTCGACGGCGCGCTGGTCGCGCTCGCCTACTGGTTGGCGTGGGAGCTGCGCTTCGACAACGGGCCGCAAGGCCGCTACGAGAAGCTGTTCGACCGGACTGTCTGGTGGGTGCTCGGCGGGAGCCTCGTGGTGCTGTTGCTCTCGCGTGTTTACCAGCGCCGCTGGCGCTACTCAGGCCAGCGCGACTACGAGGCGGTGGCGCGCGCGGTGATCGCGATCGTGCTGCTCACGGTGGTGGCGGTGGCGGTCGTGAGGCCCGTGCAGATCCCTCATCAGCTCGCCCACCGCAGCGCGAGTGCATCAGCGCTTGTTAACGGCACGACCGCGGTCGAGTTGCCGGATGGCGTGATCGCGCTGTTCTTCTTGCTCTCGCTGCTGCTCTTGATTGGCGTGCGGGTGGTTGCGCGTAGCCTGTACGAGCGACGCCCGCTCGGAGCGTTCCGGGCCGGCGGGCGTAGCGAGCGCAATGTGTTGATCGTGGGCGCCGGCGACGGGGGGCGGCTGGTGCTACGCGAGATCCTGCGCAACCGCGAGCTGGGTCTGCAGCCTGTCGGGTTCGTCGACGACGACGCGCGCAAGCACGGTTTGCGGATCGACGGCGTGAGGGTGCGCGGCGACACCGAGGGCGACCTGCCCCGCATTCTCGACGAGTCTGAGCCAGACGAAGTGATCATCGCGATCCCCTCCGCGCCCGGTTCCACTCGTGCGCGCGTCGTGCGCGAGTGCCGCAGGCGCTCGATCCCTGTGCGCACACTTCCGACCGTCTTCGAGCTTCTCCAGGATCACGGCGCGATCGCACGTCAGGTGCGCGAGGTGCGCGTCGAGGACGTGCTCGGTCGCGAGCCCGTCCTAATGGAGCTGGACCGCGTGGGGGCCTATCTCGCCGGCGAGACGGTGCTTGTGACCGGCGCCGGCGGCTCGATCGGCTCGGAGCTGTGTCGTCAGATCGCGCGCGTGGGGCCCCGCCGGATCGTGCTGCTCGACCACGCTGAGGACAACCTCTTTCAGATTCAGCGCGAGCTGCAGGACGAGCGTCACGTGCAGCCCTCGGTGCTGGCAGCGGTGCTGGCCGACTGCAAGGAGGACGAGCGCATGCGCGAGATATTCGCCGAGCACCGTCCCACCGTGGTGTTCCACGCCGCCGCCTACAAGCACGTGGGGCTGATGGAGTCAAACCCGGTCGAGGCGGTGCGCAACAATGCGATCGCCACGCGCGTGGTGGCGCACGTTGCCGGGGAAATGGGCGTGGGGCGCTTCGTGCTCGTGTCCACCGACAAGGCGGTCGCGCCAGCCACCGTGATGGGCGCTTCGAAGGCGCTGGCGGAGTTCGCGCTGGAGGCGGCCACAGCGCGCTTTGCGGGCACCCGCTATGCGGCAGTGCGCTTTGGCAACGTGCTCGGCTCCTCGGGCAGCGTCGTGCCGATCTTCCGCCGCCAGATCGAGCGCGGCGGTCCGGTGACGGTCACCGACGAGCGCATGACCCGTTATTTCATGACGATCCCCGAGGCTGTGCAGTTGATAATCCGCTCGGGCTCGCTCGTCTCCGACGGGGATCGCGGCGCGGACGTGTTCGTGCTCGACATGGGCGAACCGGTCAAGATCGTGGACCTGGCACGCGCCATGATCGAGCTCTCTGGCCTCGATCCCGATCGTGACGTGGAGGTCGAGATCGTGGGTCGTCGCGCGGGGGAGAAGCTGCACGAGGAGCTGTTCAATCGCTACGAGCAGCCGCGATCGACACCGGCGGAGAAGATTATGCTCGCCCAGCGCGAACCGCTGGCGCCCGAGACCGTGGAAGCGATGTTCGACGAGATTCGACTGCTCGTGTTCGAGGGCGACGCGGCTGGCCTGGCCGCAAAGGTCGCTGAGCTATCGGCCGTGCGTGCGGAGCTGTCGGAGTCGGTGTCCGGACGCGGCGCCCAGGCGCCTGCCTCCCTCATAGACTCCCGGGATCCATGAGTTCCCACCAAAGCGCACGTTTGCAATGAACGCTCTGCCGGTCGCACTCTCGCTTACGAGCACCTTCACCAAGGTAGGCGCCATCGCCGGCTTCGCCGCGCTGGTGGGGATTGCGATGCTCTCGCTGCTGGCGTTCTCCCAAGCGCGCGAGATCAAGCGTCTGCGTGAGTGGGCGGGCCGCGCACCTGAGCGCGCGAGCGAACTGGAGCAGCGCGTGAGCACCGAGGCCGCCGCTCGCATGCAGCGAGCCGGACAGCCCGCTGCGCCCCCCGGAGCACGGGTCCTGCCGCGCAAGACCCCGCTGGTCAGCGCGCCGGTATCAACGGCGGTCAACGCCACCGTGGCGGCTGGAAAGATCGGCGTCCCGCCGGCTCCAGGCACCCCGCTCGCGCCGGGTGTGCAATCGACGCCCGAGGCACAGCCGCGGACGCCGGTCCCCGCACCTGCGGGCGAGGCGGTGCCGGAGAGTCCACAGGGCATCCCCGTCACCGCCTTGGAGGGTGCCGTCGGCGTGAGTACGAATGGAGAGGTGTCCGGTGAGCTTGAGCAGGTCTCGGCCATGGAGTCCGTAAGCCCGATCGACGGTCCCGCGGGACCTGGTGCCAAGCCTGGCCAGCCCCCCGTGCAGCCCCTCGGCGAACCGGGGCAGGGCGAGCCGGAGGATGGCGAGGAGGGGCAGCCTGCCCCCGCGCCGGCTACGGCTGCCGCGCGCGCCGCCGCGCCGCGCCCAGCCCTGCCTCCCTCACCTTCCGCGCCCGCTCCGCCAGGCGCGGCGGGGTCGCCCGCGAGCGCATCGGGCGCGTCCGCGCTACCGGCATCGGCAGATGCCTCCGCAGCAGCTCAATCGGCCCCTTCTACATCGCCTTCGCCCGCGCCGGTGGCCGCGGCGCGACGCACTCCCTCGCGAACAGTCGCGGGCCCCGCGGCAGGCGGCTCACAACCACGTTCACCCTCGCCTCGCGGCGCGAACGTCGCGAGCACGGCCGCGGCCGTCGCTGGAGGTGGCGCTTCGACGCGGCCGCCCGGCTCGCCGCTTAGCTCCAGCGGCCCGAAGTACTTCAAGCCGGAGCGCTCCGCCGGTCGCGCGACGGCCCTGATCGTGGGGGGTGTGATCGTCGCGGTGCTGGTGATCGTGCTCGCGGTGACCGAGCTGAAAGGCGGAAAATCAAACTCGCCCGCGACGCAAAGCTCGTCATCCTCCATCGCTACGCACTCCACGGCTTCGCACGGGACCACACATGCGAAGGCATCCAACCCGGGCGAAATGATGGTTGTGGTGCTCAACGGGACGAGCACGAACGGTCTCGCTCACCATCTGGCGGCCGACCTGCAGCAGGGTGGCTACACACATGCGGAATCATCGGCGGCGGTCCCGCCGGGAACTCACGCGACGACCGTGGTGGAATACACCAGGGGACATCGCGCCGATGGCGTGGCTGTGGCGAAGGCGCTCGACGTGACCCGGGTGCGGCCGATCGAAGCGAGCACCGCATCGCTGGCCAGCTCCGCCACCGTGGTTGTGCTCGCCGGCGCCGACCAGGCGACCCAGCTAGGCGGGGGTGGCGCTCAGAGCAAAGGCGAACCGGCCGCCGGCGCTGCGGGCGAAGCAGGCACTGGCGAAGCAGACGCCGGCGCCGGGGGTGCCGGGGAAGGCGCCGCCGGCAGCGGTCAGTGAGCGCCCCGCAAGTGGACTCAGATCGCGCGATAGTCGGCTTCCTCGATGTTCCGGCGCGCTCGGGCAAGCCGCGCGATCGCGGTATCACGCACGTGATCGATCGCGGTCTGTCGGTGGCCGAAGTCGATGGCCTGATGGAGACGGTGGGCGATAGCGTGGACATCGTCAAGCTCGGCTGGGGCACGGCGCTCGTGACGGCGAATTTGAAGCCAAAGCTCGAACGCTATGCGGCGCACGGAATTCCGGTGGTGCTCGGTGGGACGCTCACGGAGGTGGCGATCAAGCAGGGCCGAGTCGAGGGGCTGATCGCGTGGCTGGGAGAGCTGGGCCTGCGCCACGTGGAGATCTCCGACGGGACGATTGCGCTTGAGCCCGAGGTAAAGGCCCACCTGATTCGCACTCTGTCCGTCGACTTCACGGTGCTCTCTGAGGTGGGCAGCAAGGACGCCGACTTCATCATGGCCCCGTATGTGTGGGTGGAACAGATCGAACGGGACCTGGAAGCAGGCGCGTGGAAGGTGATCGCCGAGGCGCGCGAGTCGGGCACCGCGGGTATCTACCGCGCGGACGGCGAGGTACGTACCGGGTTGATCGATGAGATCGTGCACGCGATCGATGCCGACAGGCTGATCTTCGAGGCGCCGCAGCGCGAGCAACAGGTGTGGCTATTGCACCGCTTCGGCAACGAGTGCAATCTCGGCAATATCGCGCCTGAGGATGTGCTCTCGCTTGAGACGCTGCGCTTGGGACTGCGCTCGGACACGGTCGAGCGCTTCGCCCGGGACGGCGGGGATTGACCGGGAAGCAGGCCGGCGGCGTTCCAATGCCGGTAGATGCTGGCGGCGTAGGCGCCGGGAAGCAGGGCAGGGCTCGCGGCGGCGGCGCAGACCGACGACTCGCGGCGGTCGTATTTGCGCTGCTTGTGGTTGGCTGTTTCGCGGCGTTGCTTATCACCCAGCGGCTTAAGCACACCCCGACACTGGTTCAGGAATTTAAGCTCACCAATGTGATTGCACCGGCGTCGAGCGGCGGATCAAAGGAAGAGCACATCGCATTCAAGCTCGCGAAAGCGGACGTGGTGACGGTGACGATCGAAGGCTCTTCTGGGGAAACTGTGGCCACACTCGTGCGAAACCGGCCGGTTGGGCGCTACAAAACGCTGTCGCTGCGGTGGAACGGCCGCAAGGGGACCGCGCACGGCTATCGCGTGCTGCGGCGGGCTGATGGATATACGACATTGATGCCCCGCAATCGTGGACAAATCGCCCCAGCGGGCGAATACACCGTGAGGGTGAGCCTGCGAGAAGAAGACCGCTCGGTGCCATCGACGCGCACGTTCAAGCTGGTGGCGCCGTGAGCTCCGAGCGCTTCCCGATCCCCTCCTCCCGCGTGCGCGCGATGAGGGGGCTCTCATGATCGCCACGACCCTGCCCAGCCCGGCGGTCCTGGCGGTGGCAGCGCTGGGCGCCCTGGTTGTAATCGCCGGCCTAACGCTCGTGATGCGCCGCGATCTGCGGGCCTTCCCGGTGCTGGCCGTGGTCGCGCTGCCGTTTAGGTTGCCGATCTCGGCTGACGGGCGCACGGTGAATCTGCTGCTGCCGCTGTATGCGGTGGTTGTCGCCGGGGTGCTTGCGCATCTGCTGCCGCGTCTGTTGCGAGGCCCCGGGGGTTACCGCTCGGGACGGGCGCCCATGTTGCTCGACTGGCTGCTGCTCGCCTCCGTGGCGCTGTACACGCTGCAGATTGCCTACTCGGCGGACCCGGGGAAGGGGGCTGAGAACCTCGTTTTCTTCTACATCCCGTTTGGGCTGCTGTACGTGCTGTTGCGCGAGGCGCCATGGACACCGCGACTCGTGCTTGTGTGCCTCGCCGCCGCGGTGTCCCTAGCGGTTGTATTCGCGGGGGTGGGCTTCATTGAGTACTACCGCAAAGCGCTGTTCCTCAACCCGAAGGTGGTGGCGGCAAACGAGTACGACAATTACTTCCGCGTCAATTCCCTGTTCTTTGACCCGAGTATCTACGGCCGCTTCCTGACGCTTGTGATGATCGCCGTGACGACGGTCGTGTTGTGGAGCCGTGAGCGGCGCATGCAGCTGTGGGGGGCGGCTGTGCTGGCATGGCTGCTGGTGGGGCTCGTGACGAGCTTCTCGCAGTCGAGCATCGCGGCACTGCTGTTGGGCCTGGCGATACTGGCGGCCTGGTGCTGGGATGTGCGCGGCACGGTGTATGTGTCGCTTGCTGTGGCGGTGATCGCGGCAGTGGTCGTCCTCGCCGCGCCACCGAGCCTTCACTTTGGCCTGAAGGGGTCGAGCGGGTCGGCTAACAATGCGACGAGCGGCCGCGCAAAACTGGTCACGGGCGGGCTGGAATTGTTTGTTGACCGACCGCTCAGCGGGTATGGCTCGGGCTCGTTTGAAACTGAGTACCGCCGCCATGAAGGTGGCACGGCCGCCAACGCGGTGTCGGCGTCGCACACGATTTCAGTGACGGTGGCAGCCGAGCAGGGGATCGTCGGCTTGGCTCTGTACGTAGCCCTGATCGTGGTGGCGCTTGCAACGCTGTTTCGCGGCGCGGGACGCTCGCCTCCGCGGATCGCGATCGCGGCATGCTTCGCGGCGCTCGTGCTGCACACGTGGGTGTATGCGGACTTCTTGGAGGACCCGTTGACGTGGACGCTGTTGGGGCTCGGTGTGGCGTTTGCGGCGATGCGGGGTGGGGGTTCGGTGGGAGACAATGACGCCCACGCATCCGAAGCAAGCGCCGCGTCGCCGGTCGCTTCGCAGGGGTGACGCGCCGAGCCCGAGCGTTTGTCCGACGGTGCGCCCGTTAGGTTCCTGCTGGTGTTGGGGTACCTCAAGCGGCTGGTGAGCACGGGCGCGGCCTATCAGGCCGCGGAAATAGTGGCCAAGGCGATCGCCGTGTTCACGCTGCCGCTGTACACGGCGCACGCTTCGACAAAGGCCTACGGCGCGTACAGCTCGCTGCTGACGACGGTCATCCTCGCGAGCATCGTCCTGCGCCTCGGGGTGGGGGAGGCGTTCGTGCGCTTCTACTTCACCGACGAGGACCAGGAGCGCCGTACGCGCATCGCGCGCACCGCGACCGCCACCGTTGCCTGGAGCACGACTGTGGTAACGCTGATAGCAGTGGCTCTGGCGGGTCCGCTGTCGAGGCTCGTGCTCGGCTTTGACGATCCCCTGCTGATGGACTGCGCGATCCTCGGACTGTGGGCGTTCACGAATATCGAGATGGCCTACGCGCAGCTGCGTGTGGACGAGCGCGCGCGCGCCTACATGTTCGCCTCGGGCGCCAACGTGGCGATGACGGTCGTGTTCACGATCGCGCTCGTCGTGTTCGCCGGTCAGGGCGCGCGCGGATTGCTGCTCGGCAACTTTGGCGCCAGCGCGATCGTGGTGCTTGGCCTGTGGTGGGTGCTGCGCAGGCGCTTCTCGCTACGTGTGCACGTAGCGGATCTGCGCGCGATGCTCAGCTTTGGCTTGCCCACCGTGCCGGCGGACGCAAGTGTGTATGCGCTGCAGGTGGTGGATCGCTTCTACCTGTTTCGTGTCGTCAGCCACGAAGCGGCCGGCGAATACGCGATCGCCGTGCAGCTGGCGACGGTCGTGTTCGTGTTCGTGCGCGGCTTCCAGTACGCGTGGCCGCCGCTTGCGTATTCGATCGACAGCGACGTGGAGGCCTCGCGGCTGTATTCGCTCGTGACCACCTACTTCGTGCTGGCAACGGGGGTGGTCGTAGCCGCCGTCGCGTTGCTTGGTCGCTGGTTGGTGAGGCTGCTAGCCCAACCCGAATACTTCGGAGCGCACAAGGCGTTGCCGTGGCTTGCGCTCGGCTGGACGCTGTATGGGCTCTATCAAGTGATGATCGTGATCACGGGGAGGGCGCGCATGATGCAACGCAACATTCCCGCGGCGAGCGCGGGCCTCGTGGTCAACGTGGTGCTGCTGTTGGTGCTCGTGCCGCGCTCGGGTCTCGACCTCGGCCTCGCCGGCGCGGGGATCGCGCTGTGTGGCGCGTATGTGGCGATGGTGGGGATGATGCACGTGCTCACGCGCAATGTGTTCGCGGTGGACTTCCAGTGGCGCCGTCTCGCTCAGCTCACGGCGATTTTCGCGGGCGTGGCGGTGTCCGGCGAGCTGTTGCTACCGACAGCGGGCTTGCTCGGGCTCGTGTTGCGCGCGCTGTGGCTGCTGCTGATTCCGGCGCTGCTCGTGGCGACGCGCTTCTTCGCAGCCAACGAGCGCGAGCAGGCACGCACGCTCGTGCTCGACGGACGCCGGCGGGTGGCAGCCTTCAGGCGCGGACATGGCGACGTGGAGGCATACGCGGAGGATCCCCTCCGGGACATTTGATTCGGACGGATCACCCCTCTGTCTCGATCGGAGCGCGTGGGTGTTTTGGGAGATCATTGAGACGCGCGGTTGTAGGCGGCGGCGGCCTCACGCAGGCCCTCGCCACGTGAGGGCCACAGCGTCGCGGTGACGTGGTGCCAGTAGCGCTTGGGTGAGTGGCCAGGCAGCAGTAGCGCCGCCAGCGCCCGCACGGCGTAGGACCAGGCCGTCAGCCAGCGCACCGTGAGTGCGGCCGCGCGCGAGTGATGCTTGCGCATGTACAGGTCGCGGTTGCGCGCGAGCTCCACGATGCGTCGCTCCGGCACTGTCCCAGTGGAGAGCTGCTCGTGGTGGATCGCGACGGCGCTTGGTACGTACAGGCTGTGCCAGCCGGCGTCGCGCAGACGACGGGCGAAGTCCACCTCGTCGGAGTACACGAAGAAATCTGGGTCGAGGTAATCCACCTGTGCGGCCGCCTCACGGCGCACGAGCAGCGCCGAGGACTGGCACCAGTCCACTTCGCGTATGCGATTGCCCCTGCTCTGCACGGTGTAGAGGCGGTGCAGGAACAGCGCGCCGGCGAGTGCCGTGAGCGGAGTTGGAAAGCGCCAGGCGCACGCCGGCGCGCTGAGCGATCCAGCCCGACCCAGCGCTGCGGGTTGTGTGCCCGACCCAGCCCCCCGAGCTGTGTGCCCGTCGGCGCCAGCGTCCGCACTGTCGGGACGCAGTAGCTTCGCGCCTGCGCACGCGGCCCGCGGATCGTGCTTGAGGGCGTCATGCAGAGCGAGCGTGGCGCCGTCAAGCAGCTCAGAGTCCTCGTTGAGCAGCAGCGCATAGCGTCCGCGCGCGCGGCGCAACAGCTCGGAGTCGTTCAACGCCTTGCCCTGCCGCTGGGCGAGAGCGATCACCTCGCTCACCACGGGATGCTCGTGTGCTGCCTGCGCCGAGCCGTCACGGGAGCCGTTGTCGAGCACCAGCACCTCGCTCGCGAGGGGCAGCGTGGCTTGCTCCCGGGCGATCGCGTCGAGCCCGCGCAGCATCAACTCTCGCTGAGACGTGTTCACAATGCAGTAGCTCACCTCGATGGCGCTCATCAGGCGGAGCCTACTATCGCGGAATTTGCGCAACTCGTGAGGAGCCGAACGGTTGAACTTCGTAGGCCTATATGCACTAGAATTGTCTAACTGCCCGGCCTTTCTGTTATGTGGACTAGGCTTTGGGCTCAGGGAGCTGCAAGAGGAGAGGGGTCAGTTCTAATGGGACGCGACATCAACAGTCATCTGGAGGGATCAATGGGGAACCAGTCATCACGCCCGCGCATGTCCGCGCGGCGTAGAACATCATCCGCGGCGCTCGCGCTAGGCGCGCTCACCACGGCAGCCGTGGCCTTTGGGCCGGGCGCCGCCGGCGCCGCGTCTCCGCACGCCACAGCGGCACGCACGCTTAACTTGAACGACAGTGCCAGCCTGCATTTGGAAAACAAACACGGACTTGTTCTCAAAGAGGGGGGCGCCGCGAAAGGTTCCTTGGGCGGACAGCTCTACCTGCAGCTGGATGTCACCTCGACCCGCAGCGTCACCGCCGAGGTACAGGTGTACCCCAAAGGTGGGTCGATCAGCGGCAACGCCAAAGCGAGCTACCGCGTGGCTGGCTCGACCGCGACGTTCTCGGGTACGCTGGCGATCACCAAAGGCAGTGGCACCTACTCCAAAGCAAAAGCCTCCGCGCTTAGCTTCAGCGGCACGATCCAGCGCTCGAACGACGCCGTCACGGTGCACGTGAGCGGAAACCTGTCGTACTAACGGCTGGGAGACACCGTGACCAGAGCGCGGATACCCAGGGCATGTGCCCTAACGCTTGCGCTATTCGCTCTTGGCTGCCTGCCCGCTTCGGCGCAGGCAGCCCAGACAGTGGCCTTGCACACTTCGTTCACCCCCGACACGCTGGGGGCCTCCACGACGATCGGGTTTGGCTTCACGATCGGTAGCACCACAGGTGGGTTGCCCTCGCCACTGACTCACGTCAGCCTGCGCATGCCCAAGGGTATGAACTACGTGACCACCACGTTGGGACTCTCCATCTGCAACCCGCAGGCCCTCACTGAAAAGGGCCTGACCGCCTGCTCGCCCAACTCTCGACTGGGCTTCGGCAGCGCGTATGTCGAAGTCCCCTTCGGACAGGGCGCAGGTCACGAGATCCCTGAAATCAATGCGTTGATGGGGCCGCCGCACGAAGGCAACATAGTGGTGCTCTTCTACGCGAATGGACTCGCTCCGGTCTACGCCCAGATTGTCTTCGCGGGCGAACTATTGCCCGGGGAAGGCGCCTTCGGTGGGGATCTCGATACGACGATCCCGCAGATACCGAGTGTCACCAACGGTCCTCCGGTGTCGATCATCAACGTCAACTCGACGATCGGCCCCGAACGCCTCACCTACTACAAGCGAGTCCACGGGAAGCTGGTCGGCTACAAACCAAAGGGCATCTCGCTTCCGACGAAGTGCCCGAGCGGTGGCTTTCCGTTCTCCGCGCAGTTCACATTCCTCGACGGCAGCCAGGTCATCGCGACGCACAACGTGCCCTGCCCGCCGCCCGTGCACCACAGCAAGAAGAAGAAGTAGTCGCGACCGCCGCCGCTCGCCCCGGACCGACCCCACTGGGGCGTTCGGGGCGGACGGTTGGCCGTCGGCGTGCAGGGGGCCGAGCTTGATCTCGCTCTATGCGTGCTGTGGTCTCGATGCGTGCTGTGCTTGGCGTTGACCTGCTTTGACCTGCTCACGAATGCGCATTCTGCTTGGCAGATCTCCCGGTCGGTAGCGCGCACACGCTCGCACGCGGCGTATTCGCCTCAGAGCCAGCGACTGGTCAGGGCGGGAGGAGGGTGAGGCTGGCTCAAGGGCCTGAGCGGGAGCGGTTAAGCGGCCGAGTCAGTCTTGGAGGGCCAGGCTGGCCTGCACCTTGGCGGCGAACCAGCCGGGGATCGCCACCATCAGAACGGCCGAGGCCGTTACGAGCGCGAGGCTCGTGAGCGCCACGATCACCCCGACCGAGCTGACCACGGGGTAGTTGATGACGATGTTCAAGGCGCGATCGAGCAGCTGCTGGCCGAATAGCCCGAAGACGGCGCCGCTAAAGCAGCCGACGCCGAGCAACATCAGGCTCTCGAGCACGATCGTGTACCAAAGTTCGCGGTGGGGGAAGCCCTCGAGCTTGAGCTTCGCAAGGCGTGGGCGGCGCTGCCAGATCATCGCGCCCATCGCGGCCGCCATCGCCATCACCGCCGCCACCAGGATCAGGGTGGCGATCTGCGATAGGCGCGTCAGGCCCTGGCGCGTGATCGCACGTAGCGTGTTGGCGTGCTGTTCGGAGGTTTGTGCGGCCAGCGCCGTTGTGCTCCCGAGCGCCGCTCTGATCTCGTGCACGCCCTGCTCGGGTGAGACCCCGGGCTTCATCAGTACGTTGTAGGCGCTTGCATCGGTGCTCCCCCAGGCCTTCGCGTAATCGCTTGAGCTCATGATGATCGCGCCCGGCGCCCAGCCGATGTTGGTGCTGATCGCCGCGACGCGGAACGGGGTCGGGTTGGGGGTGGGCAGCGTGAACGACTGCCCGATTTTCAGTTTGTGTTCTTCGGCGAGCGCCAGCGAGACGACGGCCCAACCACCTTCGCGCAGGTGCGCGTCGGCTTGGGCCACGTTGCCTTCCACGAGCTGGGTGGGGGGAACCAGCGGAGTGGCTTCGCTGGGGGGCGCTATCACCCAGATGCGCCGATCGTTGTAATCGAGCAGCCCCCCCCTGTATATGCGCACGGCGCGCACTCCGGGGAGCGCGCTCAGCTTTGCCTGCTGGGTCGCCGCGAAGGGTGAGGTCATCAGTAGGTTCGAGCTGCCGGCAGCCGACACCCACACGTCGGTTGACGCGTTGACGTCGCTCGCCGCGTTGTACAGGCCGTTCAGCAGGTCGCTGTGGGCGCCTTGGATCGACACGCTGCCGAACACGGCAATCGCGCCGGTGGCGGCGATCGCGATCGCCCGCGAGCGGCCCGCGCGCAGCTCCATCACGGCAATGTGTGGCACCGCGCTGACAATCGTCGGGGCTATCCGGCGCACGAACGCGAGCATCCACGTGAGCGGCAGCGCCAGCAGCGCCAGCAGCGCCGCGATCAGCGTGACCATCCCGACGATGGCCGCCTGGGGAGCCGCGAGCAGAATCACGAGCGTTGCCGCCAAGCACACGAGGCCGCCTAGCGTCAGCAGCCGGGATGTGCTTCCACCGCCTCCATCCTTGGTTTCGATCGCGGCGAGCGGGTTGCGCGAGACGATGTCCTTGAACGGGCTCAGCACAGCCACGCTGGCCGCGCCCATGCCACCGACGATGGAGATGATGATGCTCTGCAAGTTCACCACCCGCTCGGAGCCGACGGCGAAGGCCGAGGAGAGGTAGCCGGGGTTGGAGTGGAACAGGTGGATCGAGAGCTCGTTGCCCAGTACGAGCCCGATCGCACAGGCGATCGTGCCGAGCACGATCGCATCGAACATCAGCACCCCGATCACCGCTCTGGGCGTGTAGCCGTCGCGGCGCAGATCGGCGATCAGACGTCTGCGCTGGGGGACCGTGAGGAGCATCGCATTGAACGCGAACAGGAAGCCGACGAGCGCGCTGATCACCGCGAACAGCTGCGTGGACTGGTTGGTCGCCGCCGCCGCCTTGGCGAATAGCTGTTCGTCGTAGCTCGCCGACTCGACTCCGTAGCTCCCGCCGGCGATGCGTTCGAGGCCAGCCTGCACGGCGACGGCCTGCCCGGGCTTGGGCTCGACCAGGATGCGGCTCACGCGACCGTCCAGGCCGCTCGCTTTCTGCACGTATTCGAGCGTGCTGATGGCGATCGGACTGGAGATCAGCGCTCCGATCTGCTTTTCGCTGAGCTTGGAGTAGAGCGCCGCTTCGCTTGTGTGCCCCAGCGCCTGGAACTTCACGATGTCGCCGAATTTCTTAGCCCCGACCGTGTTTGCCACGGGCAGTGGCAGCACGACCGCTTCCACCCCGGCGAACGGAGTGAGCGCGACTTTGCTCACGAGCGCCCCTTTCAGTTCGGCGAGCGTGCTGTCGGCGCCGACCAACTCCACCGCTTCGCTGCCCTTCGGCCCTACCGCGTTGGCGCTCACTTCGAGCAGCGGCGCCGCGACCCGCACGCCGGGTAGATGGCGAGCTTCGACGACAAGTTTTTCCGGGAGGCCCTGCGCGCCTCGCGCCGTCATCTGCAGCTTCGCGGTGCCCACGATGCCGCTGTTGAGCTGTCCGACAGAGCTCGACAGGCTGGAGCTAGCGATCTGCGAGGCGAACAGCAACCCGACGCCCGCGGCGATGCCGATCAGCGCGAAGCACTCCTGCAGCGCCCGCGCGCGCAGACGCACGCGGTATAGGTGAAGCACATTCGCGAACCTCATTGGACTCCCCCTGAGATCGTGACGCTCACGCCGCGCTGTCGTCTTGTGTGCCGCGCGCGGGGCCGCTGGGCGCGAGACCCTGGTCGGGGTCGTAGTCAACCAGCTTGCCATCGCGCAATGCCAGCACGCGGTCGGCGTAGGCGGCGGCCTGCGGATCGTGGCTGACGAGCACGATCGCCACTCCGCGTTCGCGGCACAGCTCGGTCAGCAGTTCCAGCACCTCTCTGCCTCGTTGCGTGTCGAGGCTGCCTGTTGGCTCGTCGGCGAGCAGCAGCTTCGGTTCGGTGGACAGCGCCCTGGCGATCATCACGCGCTGACGCTCTCCCATCGAGAGCGTCTCCGAGCGGTGGGTGAGCCTCCCGCCGAGGCCCAGGCGCTCAAGCAGGGGCTGCACGCTTTTGTGAGCCTCCTTCCACGGCGTGTTCTTGAGCAGCTTCAACACCGTGTTGTCGATCGCCGTCACGCCCGGCAACAGGTCGAAGTTCTGGCGCACGAAGCCCATTTCCTGAAGGCGGAAGTGCGAAGCCTCGCGCTCTGAGAGCGAAGAGACGTCGCGGTCGTTGACCAGCACTTTGCCGCTCGTCGGCGCTAGCAGCGCCGCCACCATCAGCAGCAGGGTCGTCTTACCCGAGCCGCTGGGCCCATACAGGGCAACCATCTCGCCCGTGGATACCGATAGCGACACGCCATCGACGGCGCGTACGGTCTCCTCTCCGGCTGTGTGGTAATGCTTGACGAGATCTCGCAGCTCCAGCATGCGTGTCCCTCTCCCTCGTGACCGGCCGGCAGCTGACCATGCTACCGACCCCCCTCCTGCTTGACCTGTGCAGAAACCCTATCTGAAATTGTCCAGGTCGGGTGGCGCGTGGCAGCGTGCACGGGTGCGTCGATAAACATCGGCGTTGTGCAAACGGGTTGGCAGCCGGCGTAGCTCGAACACCAGCATCGTCGGCCCGGCAAGCGTTCCCGTTGTCGAAAGGACGGCTTGACTGACCGGCTCGAGCGGGGGACTGTGCGCTTCAGGGGTGGCCAGGTAGTTGCCGATCATGGCCGCGAGCATCACCGTGTGGCGGCGGCTGTGGGGGAGCTCCCGCGCGACCTCCGTAGCTTGCTCGGCCATCCACCTCATCCGTTGCGCCGCGCGCTCGGGACCGTAGTACTCGACGAGGCTACGGTGGCCGGCGGCCTCGTCCTCGTGTTTGTCGATCAGGTTGTCAAGCAACGAGTGCAGACCGCCGATCCACGGGAAGTAGGCGCGTTCGAGCGCGGTGGCCTGATCCACGCTCAACTCCGCGTCGGCCGCGCACGCGATCAGCGCGTGAACTCCGAGGGAGGAGCCGGCGGCGGCGGCCGTCTCCCACCACTGCAGGCCGGCGCCCGGCGGAGTGGCGGCGCGCGCCCACTGCTCGAGCGCCGCGTGATCGCCCTGCGCCTCGCTCAGGTTAAGGCTCTGGAATGCCACGATGCGCTCAGCCGCCGCCCGCGCCGCCGGCGCCGCGGCGGTGTAGTGAGGCAGGCTCGCAAACGCGGTGCGGCACTCAGCCAGGAGCTCACTCAGGTAGCCCCCGTCCTCGCGCTGGGGATGGTGCTCGTACCAGTCGAGCGCCTGCACCCCCGGGTCGGGCTCGTCCGCGATCGCGGTGGGCGAGGGCCAGCCAAGTGCGAACAGCAGCGCATTGTGCAGACGCTCTCCGTCTCGCACCGGATCCTTGCTCGGCTGCTCGCCGAGCATGTCCAGCAGGTTGTAGGACGCCTGGAAGGCGCTGAGCGCTCTGATCACCTTGCCGCGCCTGCCTACGGGGGCGAACGCCGCGAATGCTGCCGCCCCCTCGATGTTGCCGCGCTTTTCCGAGAGCGCAGCGAGCGCTAAGTGGCGCAGCACGGGATCGGGGATTCGCCGCGCCCGCCGCTGCCAGCGTGCGATGTGCAGGCAGACGCATGGGAAGACCGTCAACCAGTAGCTGAACGCGGCATGGACGAACGTGGCCAGCAGCGCCACACGGTTGTGCGTCTCTGGCCGTATTGTCTTTCCCCGGTGCGCGTTCACGTCGTCGATCCCTCCGCCTACACGCCACCCTACGACCATGCGCTGTGCAGTGCGCTGGCGGCAGCAGACACGGAGGTGGAGTTGTTCACCAGCCGCTTCCCCTACGGACCGCAGGCGGACCCGGATGGGTATGTGCGCCATGAGTTCTTCTACAGGGCCGCTGTCGGCGCTCCCGGGGGGCGCGCGCGCACGGTGAGCAAGCTCGCCCAGCACGTGCCTGACATGCTGCGTTACCGCCGTGCGGCGCGCTCCGCTGACGTCGTGCACTTCCAGTGGCTGCCGGTCCAGCATCTGGACGGCCACCTGTTGCCCTTCGCCCCCTTTGCGGGCGGTGGCGGCCGGTTTAGGTGGGGTGCTGCTCGCTTTGCGGGCGGTGGCGGCAGGTCTAGATGGGATGCTTCCGCTCGTTCGGTAAGCGGCGAGGGTTGGACAGGGAGGGTTGCCCGCCGTGCGCCGCTCGTCCTGACCGCTCACGACGTGCTCCCGCGCGAGCCCCGCCCCGGCCAGCTCGCGGCACAAAGGCGCCTGTATGACCGCTTCGACGCGATCGTTGTGCACTCCGAGCATGGCCGCGCGCGTCTGATCGAGGAGCTGGGCGCCGACGGCGAGCGGGTGCACGTGATCCCGCACGGGGTGTTCACGCATCTCGCCGAAAGAGAGGCCGCCCCGTTGCCCGCGAAGCCAGGTCGGCTCGTCGTGCTCATGTTCGGGCTGATGCGGCCCTACAAGGGCATAGACGTGCTGCTCGATGCGTGGCGCGGCGCAGAGAAGGGCGAGATGCCGATCGATGATGCGGAGCTGTGGATCGTGGGGATGCCGCGCATGGACATCTCAGCGCTGCGGGCTGCCGCGCCCGAGAACGTGAGGTTCGTACCGCGCTTCGTCAGAGACGACGAGCTGGCCGCCTACTTCGAGCGGGCAGATCTCGTCGTGCTGCCCTACCTGCAGGCCGACCAGTCGGGCGTGCTGTTCACGGCGCTGGCGTTTGGCAAGCCGTTGTTGCTCAGCGACGTGGGGGGCTTCCCCGAGATGGCGTCCACCGGTGCTGCGCGGATCGTTGCGGCGGGGGACCCGCGCGCGCTGGGACAGGCACTCAGAGAGCTGCTTGTCGATAGGGCCACCCTGACCGAAATGTGCGTGAGGGCCAGGGCAGCCGTCAACGGACGTTACTCCTGGGAGGCGATCGCGGCTGCACATCTCGAACTCTATGAGCGCCTTCTGCAAGCGGGTTCACAGCGCTAGCCCGTCCGCTCGGACACAATGCGACCCGTGCTCACCGCGCTTGAGATTGTGTTTTGGGCCGCATCCGTACTGATCGTGTGGACTCAGGTGGGCTACGCACTGCTCATGGCAGGCCTCGTCCGCCTCCTCGCGCCAGCGCCACAGGCCGCGGTGGCGACTCGGGAACGACCCAAACCCCATCAAAAGGTGTCTTTGATCGTCGCTGCCCACGATGAGCAGAGCGTGATTGGCGCGAAGGTTGCCAACGCGCTCGCGCTCGACTACCCGCGTGAGCTGCTGCAGGTGATCGTGGCCTGTGACGGGTGCACGGACGCAACTGCTCAGCGCGCGCGTGAGGCGGGCGCCGATCTCGTGCTCGAGTTGCCGCGTGCCGGCAAGATCGTCGCCCAGGACACCGCGGTGGAGCGAACGAGCGGCGAGATCGTGGCCTTCTCCGACGCCAACGCGCTGTGGGAGCCCGATGCTCTGCGTGAGCTCGTTGGCGCTTTCGTGGATCCGCGCGTCGGCTACGCGTGCGGGCGGGTGCGCTTCGTCCGCGATTCTCCTCCTGATGCGCACAGGCCTGGATCTGACGCGCCCTCTGGGGCACAGGCCACCAATCAGGAGGGTGTGTACTGGCGCTATGAGATGGCGCTGCGCGCGCGCGAGTCGCGCTTGGGCTCGATCACCGCGGGCAACGGCGCGATCTATGCCACTCGCCGCGACTCTTACATCGTGGTCGATCCGATCATGGGCCACGACCTCTCGTTCCCTTTCAACATGGTCAAGCGCGGTTGGCGCGCCGTGGACGTAGCGAGCGCGCGGGCCACCGAGAAGATGGTGCCCTCCATTGAGGGCGAGTGGCGGCGCAAGCGGCGCATGATGAGCCATACATGGCCGATCGTCATACGCGGTGGCATGCTCTCCCCACGCGGCTACACCCCCGCTTATGCGCTGATGATTCTCTCCCACCGCGTGCTGCGCTACCTCACTCCGTTCTTGCACGCGCTCGCGCTCGCCGCCAACGTGGCGTTGGTGGTGGGGGGTGCGGGCGCGCTCTACACGGTCACTCTCCTTGTGCAAGTCGCGCTGTGCGCGGCCGCGATGCTGGCCCCCATCCTGCCGGCCCGCCCGTTGCTGATCGCTCGCTATTACGTGCTCACCACGGCCTCGCCTGCCGCAGGGCTATGGGACTGGTTGCGACATGGCACCGTCGCATCCTGGGAAGCGGCTGAGGGGACGCGCTGAGCGATATGTGGCTGCACATGGTTTACATGCACGTCTGGCAAGTGCGGCCACTGTGAAGCACACGGGTAGCGACGAGAGGACGTTTGTGTGATCCGGCGCACGATCGATGTCCTCGGCGGGGCGCTTGCGCTGATCCTCGCGACGCCCGTGATCGTCGTCGCGATGCTCGCGATTCGGCTGGAGTCGCGCGGGCATCCGATCTACCGTCAGCGCCGTGTCGGCAAGGACGGCCGCCAGTTCGATCTGCTCAAGCTGCGCACGATGGTGGACGGTGCCGAGCATGTCGGGGCTGGGCTTGCGGTCAACGAGAACGACCCGCGCGTCACGCGCGTGGGGGCGCTGCTGCGCAGGACCTCGCTGGATGAGCTTCCCAACCTCCTCAACGTGGTGCGCGGGGAGCTGTCGTTCATCGGCCCGCGCCCCACGATCCCGGTGCAGGTCGCGCAGTACACCGAGCGTCAGCGCGGCCGTCTTGCGATCAAGCCGGGCATCACCGGCTGGGCACAGGTCAATGGGCGCACTTCGCTGCCCTGGGGCGAGCGCATCGAGCTCGATCTCTACTACATCGAGCATCGCTCGCCTGCGCTGGACCTGCGTATTCTGTTGCGCACCGTGACGATCGTGCTCGGCGGCTCCGGCCTTTACAAGGGTCAGACGGGAGGATGGGAGTGACCCCGAGCATCATGCTCACGGGTGTCGGCAAGCGCTATGACATCGTGTCCTGCTTTGCCGCACTGACCACCGTGGTGGCGGTTGACCCCAACCCGCTCGCCCCCGCCCAGTACGCGGCGCAGGTGCGCGCGAGCCCTCCGCCGATCGACGACCCGGGCTACGTGGCAGAGCTGGCCCGCTTGTGCGCCGAGTACGAGGTCGGCGCGGTGCTTCCGCTCACAGATCTCGACATCGAGACGCTCGCGGTCGCCCGCGAGCAGGGAGTGCTCCCAGCGCTCGTGCCCTCCTCGCAGGTGGCTCGCGCCACCTACGACAAGTACGAGGCCCACCTGCTGCTGGAGCGCCTTGGGCTGCCCTCGCCGCCGACAGTGCTCCCGGACGCCGACCTTGCCGCGCTCGAGTATCCCGTCATGGTCAAGCCGCGTCAGGGCTCCGGCGCGCGCTCTATCCATCTCGCCCACGATCCCTCCCAGGCGCGATTCTTCGTCGCGTATGTACAGGAGCCAACGATGGTTCAGCAGGCCATGGTTGGCCCGGAGCTCTCGATCGACTGTCTTGGCGACCTTGACGGGAACTGCCTGAACGCGATCCCGCGCACGATGCTCGAGTCGCGCGGCGGCGAGTCCATCAAGGGCACCGTGATCGATGATCCCGAGCTGGTCGAGTTGGGCCGTACGGCGATGGAGGCGCTCGCGGTGCGAGGCCCGGCAACGATTCAGGTGTTCCGCGACCCTCGGCTTGGCGTGCGCATCACCGACGTCAACACGCGCTTCGGAGGCGCCTTCCCCGCACCGGCCCTCGCGGCCCTCCCGGGCCGCTCCTATCCTGAGCTGATTGTGCGCATGGCGGCCGGCGAGTCCGTTGCCGCGCACCTCGGCGAGTACCGCCGCGACGTCACCTTCACGCGCTACTACTGGCAGCTGGAGCTCGACGAGCGGCTTGAGTTGACGGGCAAAGAGATCCTGCCGGCAGGATCTGCTCCCGTGAGATGTAAGAATGACTCTCAGTGAGTGACTGCACGAAATGCGGCTCTCCGATGCAGGAGGGGCAGGACTGGTGTCTGCAGTGCGGCACGGCCAAGCCACGTCTTTTCGGAGGCGGACCCGGCTGGCGCACCGGTATCGCGATCCTCGGGACGACCGCGGTGCTCGTGTGCGGCGCCGCGGTGGCCGCATATGCGGCGCTCAACAAGTCCAAGCCCAAGCCGACGGCTGTGGCGCTCGTCGTGAAAGCGCCCGGTACGGCCGTTCCCCCGACGGCGACGCCCACCACGCCGGGCGCTCCCGCCACCCCTGGGGCCACCCCCGTGCCGGGAACCCCCACCACTGTGAAAGCCACGCCGCCGAAGATCCCGCTGCAGACACCCACGCCCAAATCCTCAAGCGGCGCGGACGCGGAAGCCAACAATGCCCTCTTCCCGCCCGAAACCAAAACCGGCAAAACCACTAAAACCACGAGCACCACGGAAACGACTCCCACGAAAACGACGGCGGAACCGACGAAAAGCGCGAGTGAAAGCGAAGGCTCCGAAAGCGGCTCAGAAACGAAAACGAGCGCCGGATCCGAAGCGCCGAGCCCGATCCTGCTCGACACGAATGCGGCCAGCGCCTACAACCCCTACGACTATCCCGCCTCGTTGTTCGGCGACCCCAGCCTCGCGATCGATGGCGAAGAGAGCACGGCCTGGACCGCGCAGGTACAGGCGACGAGCGCCCCAAAGATGGCAGAGGGTCTGCTGCTCGACCTCAAGACGCCTCAGAAGTTGGGAAGCGTCACCGTCAAGACGACGACCACCGGAATCACCGTGGAAGTCTATGGAGCCAACGGCAGCACCCCGCCCACGTCGATCTCCGATCCCGCCTGGGCTCGAATTGTAGGCTTGAAAGTGCTGAAGAAGAAAAGCACCTCGCTCACGCTGAAGACCAAGGGCAAGGGCTATCGCTACATATTGCTGTGGCTCGCCAAGGGCCAGGCTTCCTCGACCGCCACCAACCCGGGCGCGGTCTCCATCAACGAATTCGAACTCTTCCCGCCCAAGTAGGATCACACGAGTCGGCTGCGCAGGCAGGCAGGTCCGAGACGCGACATAGGCGCCGCTAGTGCGCTTTAGTTAGGCCGGCTTCTTGACACGGCGACGCGGCCTCGCAGCCCATACCTCGTCGAGAAAGTTGGCGATCTCGTCGGTGAGGCGCTCTGGGCGCATTCGCAGCTCGATCAACGAGTCGGCCTCGATAAGGCGCGCGTTGGGAAGCTCTTCGGCGAGCATCCCGGCATCTGAGAAGGGGTGCACCGGGTCGCGTCGGTGGCCGAGCACGAGCGCTGGCGTCTTGAACGTGCGCCGTTCGTTTCGATGTGGCGCGATGCGCCCGAAGAACAGGCCCTGCAATACGGCGCCCCCCGGGCCGGGATCCTGGCGCACGAGATCGAGCATCACGTTGCCGTAGTAGGGGAGCAGCCGGCGCGGCACAGCGCGCGTCCCACGCGCCACGAGCTTCATCAGGGGCTCTCCAAATGTGAGCGCCACGAGGATCGGGGTGAATGTCAGGGCGCTGGAGAGCAGTCCGTTGTCGAGCACGGGCATCTCGATGATCATGCCGCGCAGGCGCTCCGGCGCGGTCGCGGCGACCTGCAGCGACGCGTTGGCACCGAGCGAGGTGCCCATCACCACCGCCTCGGGGATCTCGAGGTGATCCATCAGCGCCACGATCTGCTCGCCAAAGGAGTGCATCGAATAGCGCCACATGTCGCGTGGGCGATCAGAGTCGCCGTGACCGAGCATGTCCACAGTGATCACGCGATTGCCCCGCGCCGCGAGGTCTTCGGCGAGTGGCCGGTGCATCTTCTGGGAGAGCAGCAGACCGTGCACGAGGATCACCGGACGCTTGGCCGCCCGCGCCCGCTGGGAGGTCTTGCCGCGCGTACCGTTGCTCTTCAGTGCCGCCGGCCCGCCACCGAACTCCGTGTAGGCGATGCGCTGGTGATGAAAGAGAAACGACGCCACCCCCCAAGCCTACCGTCCCGAGTCTTCTTCGCGCTTGGGGAGAGATGATCGGGATGGGCCATGCCTCAGCGGTTGCCGGGCGTCTCGCGGGCCCCCCGACCCGCGTGACGTCCGATACGCGGACCCGGACGAAGCCGTGGATCGTCCGGGTCCGGCCCCCCTCCGGGACCATCCGCTGGCCTGATGGGATGGTCTGCACGTAGAAACCCCGCAACTCCTCAGAAGATGCGGTCTTCCTCAAGGCACGCTAGCTTTGGCCAGGCAACCAATTTTCAGGAGGAGACAGCATGGCCAAGCAGCCTCGAATCCTCGCCGGGCAGACCGCGGCGATCACAGGCGCCGCGCGCGGGATCGGCAAGGCGACGGCGCAAGCTCTTCTGCGCCAAGGCATGAAGGTCGCGATCGGCGACGTGGACCTCGCCGCGGCGCAGCAGACCGCCTCGGAGCTGGGCGCGAGCACCGTGGCGCTGCCCCTGGACGTCACCGAGCGCGCCTCCTTTACCGCGTTTCTCGACAAGACCGAAGAACAGCTCGGACCGATCGACGTGCTCGTCAACAACGCCGGCATCATGCCGATCGGACGCTTCATCGACGAGGACGACCTCACCGCGCGGCGTATGGTCGACATCAACCTGCACGGAGTGATCCTGGGCATGAAGCTCGCCATGGAGCGGATGGTCCCGCGCGACCGCGGCCACATCGTCAATATCTCCTCCCAAGCCGGCAAGTTCGGGGCCCCGGGTGGCGCCACCTACTCAGCCACCAAGCACGCGGTCGTCGGCCTCAGCGAGGCGGTGCGCGGCGAGCTGCGTTTGATGAAGGCGAACGTCGACATGAGCTACGTGATGCCATTCGTGGTCAACACGGAACTGGGCGGCGGCCTCGGCGAGGCGCGCGGTATGAAGGTGCTGCAGCCGACCGACGTGGCGGACGCGATCGTGGAGGCGCTGCAGACCGGCCGCGTGGAAGTGTGGGTGCCGAAGTCGGCCAGGCGCACGAGCACGCTCGGGGTGCTGCTGCCGCGCAGGCTCTCGGAGGGGATGGCACGGGCGCTGAAGGCAGACCAGGTGCTGGCCGGGGCTGACGCGTCCGCGCGCCGTGGCTATGAACTACGCGCTTCGAAGTCCGAGCCAGCCCTGGCGCCAGCTTCTGAGAAGCCTCAGCTCACCGACGGCACTCCTGAGTAGGAAGGCAGGGGACGCCTCGGGGGGATGGCGTCTCGGGGGCATGATGGACCGAATGGGGTCTTGAGCGGTGGGAAAATACCCGGCGCGCTGATGACCAGAGGGCAATAGTACATGGACCGAGCGCACACATCAGTGCAGTCCGGCTCTGTCGCCCTTACGGGGGGTTGACTTTTTGTTGGTGGTCGGGTATAACGTTGTTCATGTCTTGGCATCCCCCTACGGGAGTCAGGGTAAATAGATCGGGTTGGGTGTCTCCACGTGTGGATGATTCTCAGCGCTGACGCAAGTGGTTTTTCTGGGAGAGGAACCGGGTCGCTTCTATGAGGGAGTTGTATTTCGCGTGCAGTTTTCAGGCATGAACGTGAATGAGAGTCCGCGTGCGCACGGGGCTGGCGTAATAGGACGCGTCAGCGTCGCTGACGCGTCTCTCTCTCTCTCTCTCTCTCTGGCCGGGCCGGCTCTCAGCTAGGTTCCCGTCGGAGTGCTCGCCAAGTCGCCCGCAAGGGCCGGCTTGGTTTCTCGCGCGTTGTAGACGCGCTTTCAGCTTCTTGTCGTTCCGCTCTTTGTGGCCTGTGGGCCCAGGGTGGTTTTCTGCTGTCCGGGTTCGGGCGGGTCTTGTTCGCGTGTGTGAAGAGGGGGATGGTTAGATGAGATCTCGTCGGTTCGTAGCGGGTGCGTGCCTGTGGGCGTGCGTCTCGGCCTGTGCAGTCCTGGTTCTCGGCGCGGCACCAGCTCTGGCCGCGCGGAACCATGCGGCAGCGGGCTCGTTCGGAAAAGCCGGATCCGGGGCTGGGGAATTCAACGCTCCCGCCGGCGTAGCCGTGAACGACTCGACCGGCGATGTATATGTGGTCGATAGGGGGAACAACCGTGTCGAGTATTTCACCTCGACCGGGAGCTTCGTCGGTCAGTTCGACGGTAGCACCGCTCCAACGGGTGGGCTTTCCTCGCCAGAAGTGATCGCGGTGGACAACTCCACCGACCCACTCGATCCCTCGGCGGGTGACGTATACGTGACGGATACCGGGCACAAAGTGATCGACAAGTTCAGTTCGACCGGTACCTATATCGGTCAGGTGACGGAAACGACCGGGGGTGCGATTCTTGGGGAACTCGATGGGGTTGCTACAGACTCCAACGGGCTGGTGTGGGTCTATCAAGCCAGCGGTGAGATCGACAGTTACAACGACGCGCTCGCAAACGAATTCCAGTCGGCGCGAAGCTCTCCGTTCAGCGCGAGCCCCGGGTTTGCTGTCGATTCGGAAGACAATCTCTATGTCAATCGCGGCGGCAAAGTCGTAGCGAAGATAAGCAGCGGTGGTTCGGAACTGCTCGGAGAAGTCGACGGGGAAGAAACTACCGCCGCCGCGGTGAACCTCTCCACCAACGATGTCTATCTCGACAACCTCACCACCATTGGCCGCTTCACGGCGGCTGGATCGCCAGTCGAGAGGTTCGGGTCGGGAGATCTGAACAGTGGTAGCGGTATTGGCGTGAACTCCTCGAACGATTCGGTCTATGCCGCCGACTCCGCGGCGGATCGCGTTGAGGTGTTTGTGTCCGAACCGGCCAAGGCGCCGGTAGTCGTAGGTGAGTCCATGGCGAAAGTCACCGGAGACAGCGCGACGCTGCTGGCCGAAATCAATGCATATGGAGGCAATACGGAATATCACTTCGAATACGGAGAGTGCGCGAGCATAAGCGCGTGCACGACGAGTGGCTACGGGCAGAGCCTGCCGCTCCCTGCCGCCTCGATCGGGTCGGCGTTTGCCGTTGAAGATGTGAGCGTGCACCTGCAAGGTCTGCTCTCCGGTGCTGTCTACCACTTCCGCGTGATCGCGCACAGCGGTCTGGGCACCGTCGACGGCGAAGAACAGACGTTCACGACACAGTCGGCTGGGGTGCTCGCGCTGCCGGACGGACGCGCGTGGGAGATGGTCTCGCCACCTCAGAAGGAAGGGGCGCTATTTGGCGCGATATCGGAAGGCATCATCCAGGCATCGGCTAATGGTGACGCGTTCACCGACATGGCGTCTGAGCCCACCGAAGAAAATGCCGCGGGGAACTACGGCTACGCCGAGGCGGTCTTCTTCGCTCGCAGTCCGGAGGGCTGGTCCTCTAAGGTGATCGTGCCGCCGCATAGCAGCGCCGGACCTCCTCCGGTTGGGAACGGACAGGAATACCGCATCTTCTCCGAAGATCTCTCAAAGGGAATCCTGCAACCCTTCGGACCCGCTACTCCGCTGGTGCCCGAAGTCACCGAATCTACTCCCTACATTCGTACCAACTACAAGAGCGGTAATTCTGGCGAACTGTGTGGATCCGACTGCTTCCAACCGTTGGTGACTGTCGCGAATGTGCTGGCCGGCACGAAATACGGCGGAGAACCGAGCGGAAAATGCGAAAACGACTTCTGTGGTCCTCAGGTAGTAGGCGCCAGTCCCGATCTAAGCCATGTCGTGCTCAGTTCACCGGCTTTGACATCGGGCCCGCCGGAACGCTTCGGGGGCCTGTACGATTGGAGTGGCGGTAAATTGCAGTTTCTCAGTCTGCTTCCGCCGGGTGAAACGAACGAAGACGGTGGTCCAGAGGCGGCCGCTGCTGAACTCGGTAGGTTGGATGGCGGAGACGCCCGGCACGCCATCTCCGACGACGGCTCGCGCATAATTTGGAGCGGCCGGGCCCGCGCAGGTGGGAGCGAACTAAACGTTTACGCAAGTGACTCCCGTACGGGTGAAACGATCCGGCTCGACGTCCCGCAGGCGAGCGGGTTGCCGGAAGTGCCGGAAGTCAAAGCGACTTTCGAGGACGCAAGCGCCGACGGTTCCAAGGTCTTTTTCACTAGCACAGAGCCGCTCACCGAAGGTGCAGACGAATCGGCTCTCTATGAATATGATTTTGACGCTCCCGCCGGCAGGCGCCTGACGGATCTGGCGATCGACGAAAACCCGGGCGAACAGGCCGGAGTGAGCATGGTGACCGGAGCCAGCGAAGACGGGTCCTACGTGTACTTCACGGCCAATGGAGCCCTGGCTTCAGGAGCCCAGTCCGGCCACTGTGGCCTTAACGATCCAAATGTCAAGCAGCTCTGCAACCTGTACGTGCATCATGATGGCCTGACGAAATTCATCGCCGGTCTTTCTCAAGAAGACGAAAGCGATTGGGATGACAATCTGACGAAGCTGCCCGCCCGCGTATCATCTAATGGTCGCTGGTTGGCGTTCATGTCCAACCGTGATCTGATCGGGTATGACACGACAGACGCCATCAGCGGACGCGCGGACGAGGAGGTCTATCTGTACGACGCGAGCACCGGCAAGCTGACGTGCGCCTCTTGCGATCCCACGGGTGCGCGGCCGGTCGGAGTCGGGCCCGGTCTGTCCAGGCTGGTGGACTCTGCTGAAAACGGTGATTGGATCGCGGCGAACGTCCCGGGCTGGACCCCTATGGCTCTTTCCAAGACGCGTTATCAGTCGCGATATCTAGCTGATAGCGGCCGCTTGTTCTTCGACAGCAATGACGCGCTAGTGCCGCAGGACGTAAACGGTACGCAGGATGTCTACGAGTATGAGCCGTCGGGCGTTGGGAGCTGCACTTCCTCCTCGGCGATGTTCAGCGAAAGATCGGGCGGCTGCGTCGCGCCGCTTTCATCGGGAACGTCCAATGAAGAATCGGCTTTTCTCGACGCCAGCGAAGACGGCAGCAACGTGTTCTTCTTGACGAGCTCGAAACTGCTGCCGCAGGATTTCGATAACGCGCTTGATGTCTACGACGCGCGTGAATGCGTGGCGACTTCGCCGTGCATCTCGGCCCCGCCGCCGACACCGCCGCAGTGCGATACGGGCGATTCGTGCAAGCCGTCGCCCTCGCCGCAACCGGCGATCTTCGGATCTCCGTCGAGTGCAACATTCTCCGGCGCCGGCAACGTGGCTGCGTCAGGGGCGGCGCCGGCCGTCAGGCCCAAGGCCCTGACGCGTACGCAGAAGCTCACGCGGGCGTTGAAGCTGTGTCTCAAGAAGAAGGGCAAGCAGCGAGCCGTTTGTGAGCGCAAAGCCAGATCGCAGTATTCGGTGAAGCGGTCTCGTAAGGTAAACGCTACTAAGAAGGGCAAGGGATGATCGTGGTGCGTTCGTTGAAGAGGAGCGTCCTTGGTGCGTCGGTCATCCTGTTGTTGACGCTCTGTACGGGAGCCTCCGCGCAGGCGGCGGAATCTTGGTGGCGCATGAATGTCGATACCGCGCCGTCGGTACTGCAACCAGGTCAGGCAAAAGAGGACATCCAGGAAGTCACAGTGAGCGCTACCGGAGGCAGTTTTGAACTGATCTCCCAGTCCACCACGGGTGGGAGGCGTGAATTCGCGTGGAACGCTACGCATCAACAGCTCCAGGAAGGCCTGGAAGAAATCTATGGGTCGGGCAACGTTGAAGTATCCACTGGTCAGGGCAACGAAAGCGGTAGCGAACCGTACCGGGTGACCTTCAAGGGAGGTCTGGCCGACCGTGCGGTCGTGGCGATGCGGGACGAATCTGGTTTGAGCGGAGGGCGCAAAGAAGTCACGGTCAAGCAGGCAGTCGAAGGTCGCAGCGACGGGACGCTGGTCTTGACGGCGGCCAACATGGGCGACGCCGACGTCGAAGGGTCGGTCACGATCGCGGCCAAACTCCCAGCCGGCCTGAAGGTCGTCAATGTAACAGGAATAGGCGGTTTCGCCGACCTCAGCCCGTTGGCATGCTCGCCTGGCTCACTCAGCTGCACATTCTCTGGGATCGTGGCTCCGTATGAGGAGCTGCGTATGATCGTCGCGGTCGATCTCGAACCAGGGGCGAAATCGGGCGAACTCAACGAAGTTCTCGTCAGTGGTGGCAATGCACGTGCGGCGAAAGCTACCCGGCCGATGATGGTAGGCGACATACCCGCTTCGTTTGCTGTTGAGAACTATGAAATGACACCTGAAGAAGAAGGTGGGAGGGTCGATACGCAGGCTGGGTCTCACCCATTCCAACTGACGACGACGCTGATGCTCAACGAGCAGGACCTGGAGAACGCCAACGGGTCGCAGTACGTAGCCAAACCTGTAGGGCTGGCCAAGGACCTGATCTTCAAGCTCCCTCCGGGACTGATCGGGAACCCGACTCCGTTTGCACAGTGCCGGCTGCCGCAATTCCTCAAATCCGCCAATTTTGTGAACGAATGCCCGGCAGATACGGCGATTGGGGTCTCGGCCGTGACCATCTCTGTGCCGGGTACCTTCTCGTTCAACACTTTTACGGTTCCGCTGTTCAACCTGACTCCCTCTGTCGGAGAGCCCGCGCGGTTCGGGTTCCAGGCCGCCGGAGTGTCCGTGTACTTGGATACTTCTGTGCGTACAGGCGGCGACTATGGCGTGACGGTGAAGGTCTCAAATATCACCCAGCAGGCGATCTTTGTTGGGAGCCGCGTTACCTTTTGGGGGGTCCCGGGGGATCCGCGTCACGACAGCGCGCGTGGCTGGGGTTGTATAGACAATGGCAGTTGGGGGGGAGCATGCTCGCCGTCGGAAGCGCATCGGCCGCCGCCATTGCTGGAGATGCCGACATCGTGCACCGGTGCCTTGCAGACGAGTGTGGAAACGGACTCCTGGGAGCAGGAGGGCAGTTTTCAGGCCTTTGGCCCCAATTCCCCACTACCAGCACTCGACGGTTGCAACGAGTTGCCTTTTAGTCCCTCCCTGAGCGTGACGCCGGATGGTCAGGCCGGAAGCACGCCGACGGGGTTGACCGTGGGGGTGCATGTGCCCCAGGAAGTGAGCCTCGACGCCGAAGGTTTGGGCGAGGCCGACGTGAAGAACACGATGGTCGCGCTACCCGCGGGTGTCGCGTTGAATCCGGCGGCCGCAGATGGCTTGTTGTCGTGCTCAGAAGCGGAGATAGCCCTCTCGGTTCATGCGCCGCCGACGTGTCCGGAAGCATCGAAGGTCGCGACGGTCGAAATCAACACGCCGCTGTTGCCGAACCCGCTTGTGGGGGAGGCGTATCTAGCGGCGCAGGACACGAACCCGTTCGGGAGCTTGGTCGCGTTGTACATCGTGGCGCAGGATCCGGTGTCGGGCACGCTGATAAAGGTCGCGGGCGAAGTCAAACCTGATCCTGTCACTGGGCAGTTGGTCACAACGTTTGACAACACGCCGCAATTGCCGTTTGAAGATTTGAAGCTGCATTTCTTCGGTGGCTCGCGGGCGCCTTTGTCGACTCCGTCGGCTTGCGGGAGCTATAGGACGACCGCGTCGATTGCTTCGTGGTCGGGCAACCCTCCGTCTGAACCCTCCTCAGAATTCCAGGTGCTCACCGGACCGAACGGAAGTCCGTGTGCGAGCCCGCTGCCTTTTCAGCCGTCATTGACGGCTGGTACGACGAGTATCCAGGCCGGTGGATTCAGCCCGTTCACGATGACGATGTCGAGGCCTGACGGATCACAGAACCTGCAGGCGATCAAGCTGAAGATGCCTCCGGGTCTGCTGGGAACCCTGGCGAGCGTCAAGCTGTGCCCCGAAGCTCAGGCCAACGCCGGCACGTGCGGGCCGGAAAGCCTGATCGGACACACCACTGTCAGCGTGGGTGTCGGAGGCAACCCCTTCACCGTGACGGGTGGCGAAGTGTTCATCACGGAAGGCTATGAGGGCGCCCCTTACGGCTTGTCGATTGTGAACCCGGCGAAGGCTGGTCCGTTCGATCTGGGCAAGGTGATCGTCAGGGCCAAGATCGAAGTCGATCTGTTGACGGCGGCGCTTACGATCACGACGGATAACTCGGGTCCGTACAAGATCCCGACGATCCTCGACGGGATTCCTTTGCAGATCCAGCACGTAGAGGTCGGCATCGACAGGGCTAACTTCACGTTCAACCCAACGAACTGCAGTTCGCTGCAGGTCGGTGGGAGCCTGTACAGCAGCGAAGGATCCACGGCGGCTGTCAAAGTGCCGTTTCAGATCACTAACTGTGCGGTTCTTGCGTTCAAACCAAAGCTGACGGCGAAGACCGCAGGCAAAACCTCACGTAAGGTGGGAGCTAGCCTGTCGGTCAAACTGACCTATCCGGCGGGACCCTACGATGCGAACATCGCGAAGGTCAAGGTGGACCTGCCCAAGCAGCTCCCGTCCCGTTTGACGACTCTGCAGAAGGCTTGTCCCGCCGCCACGTTCGAAGCCAATCCTGCTGCCTGTCCTTCGGCGTCGATCGTGGGTCATGCCACGGCGACCACACCGGTGCTACCGGTCCCATTGACCGGTCCCGCGTATTTCGTCTCGCATGCCGGGGAAGAATTCCCGAGCCTGATCATCGTGCTGCAGGGCTACGGCGCGACAGTCCACCTCGTCGGCACGACGTTCATCAACAACAAGACAAACGTCACCTCGAGCACATTCAAGGCGATCCCGGACGTCCCCGTAGGAACATTCGAACTCACCCTACCCCAAGGCCAATACTCGGCCCTGGCAGCCACGGCGAACCCGTGTACGACCAAACTCGCGATGCCCACATCGTTCGTCGGGCAAAACGGTGCAGAAATACATACGAGTACCCCAATCACGCCAACAGGCTGTGCGAAGCACAAGGCCACCAAGAAGAAGGCAAGCAAGAAGCGCAAGAACGCAAGTCACAAGGGGACCACTCACAAGAAAAAGAAATGACATGGCTGGAGGACGACAAGGCACGATCGGTGCGCCCTTAGACGCGAGCGTCACGGGTTCCCTCGGGTACGAGCACGTGTCCGACATCCAACGCGTGCGCATACTCCACGCGATGGTCGAAGAGGTGGCCGAGCGTGGAGTGAGCAACGTGACAGTCGCGCATGTGGTGGGTCGCTCGGGCGTCTCGCGGCGCACGTTCTATGAGCTGTTCGAGGATCGCGAAGCCTGCTTTCTCGAGACGTTTGAGGAGGCGGTCAAGCGAGCCACGTTGTCTGTCTCCCCGGCCTATGGAGAGCCTGAAAGTTGGCGGGCGAAGATACGTGCGGCACTGACGGCGCTACTCGGATTCCTCGACCGTGAGCCCGGCACGGCTCGCCTACTTATCGTCGAGGCGTTGGGGGGCGGTCCCAGGGCCCTTGAGCGACGCCAGAACGTGCTCATCCAAATAATCAAGATCGTCGATCTGGGGCGAGCCGAGACGAAGCGAGACGACGATCCACCGCCGCTCACCGCGGAGGGCGCCGTCGGCGCGGTGCTCTCGATCGTCCACACGCGCGTGGTGGAGGAGGGCTCGCCGCCACTGGTCTATTTGACGGGGGAGCTGACGTCCATGATTGTGTACCCCTATCTCGGGCCGGCTGCGGCACGCCGAGAACTCGAAGGTCCTATTCCCAAGAGCGCTCATAGGCCCGTTGGGGGGAGCGCTAACCCACTCAAGGATCTCGAAATGCGCCTCACCTACCGTACGGTCCGCGTCCTGATGGCGATCGGCGCCCATCCGGGTGTCTCCAACCGCCGCATCGCCGACGCTGCCGGCGTCTCCGACCAGGGCCAGATCTCAAAGCTGCTCGCGCGCCTGGACTCGCTCGGGCTGATCGAGAACAGCGGCTTCGGTCAGGCCAAGGGCGAGTCGAACTCGTGGTTCCTGACCGAGCGCGGGCGTGAGATCGAGGGGGCGATTCGCGAGCAGACGAGTCGGAGATAGCGCTTTTCGTACGAGTACCGTCGCGATGTGTAGCTAATTTCCTACGGATGAGCAGCAGCGACCTTCCGGAGGACACGGTTTCGTATTACAATTGTGAGGTAGCGATCCATGAATCGGCGCATAAGCACGGGATCGCCGCTGAGGACATAAGACACGCGACCAAACACGCCATGACGATTGAGGATCAGGACGACAACACGCGTCTATATCTAGGGCCGTGCCGCGACGCGCAGCTGCTTGAGGTTGTGGCGATTCGTCGGGACGATGGGTCCGAGCTTGCGATTCACGCGATGGCGATGAGGCCTAAGTATCGACCGCTTTTGCCGAGAGACTGAGATGCCCAAGAAGACTTACGGAAGCACCGCGAGTGGGAAGCCAATCACTGACGAGCTTATCGCCGAGCTTGCGGCCAAGGCCGAGGTCGGCTATGACGTCGATCAGATGCAACGCCGACGTGGTGGTCGTCCCCCGATCGGCTCTGCAGCCGCGAGTGTGGAGTCGGTGCGGCTCGAGCCTGAGTTGCGCGAAGAGCTTGGTCGCCGAGCAAAGCGCGACCATGAAACGGTGTCTGCCGTTATCCGCAAGGCGCTTCGCAGCTACCTGCAGACGGGCTGATAGTCCTAGGCAAACGGGATGGAGCGGTGGTGCACGCTGGGTTGCGAGGGTGGCCGATCAGCCGGCCGTCAGCCACTCAGCGATCTGACGACCGATCTCCGGGCCCGCGTCCTCTTGCAGGAAGTGCGACGCGTTCTCGATTACGCGCGGTGTCTCGCGGCCGATCGCCGCGGCAAAGCGCTCGCCAGTGGCGAGTGGCAGCACAGGGTCCGAGTCGGCCCACAGCATCAACGTCGGGCGCTTGTCGTCCTTGAGCGCGTCGAGCACGCGCTGGCCCGCCTCGGCGCCGGGGGCGTCGGGATCGCGCGGGATCATCAGCGGGAAGGCCCGCGCACCCGCCTTCGAGGCGATGCTTGGATAGGGCGCTTCATAGCCCGCGATCACCTCGTCGCCTGGGTCGTTCTTGCACGCGCCGCGCACGAGCATCCCGATCGGCAGGTCCTCGGTGCGCTCGACGAAGTCCTTGAACGCCGTCCACGCGTCGGTCATCTTCTGATGACCGGTGAACAGGCCCGTATCGAGGATCACGAGGCGGCTAAAGCGCTCCGGGTGCTCGACGGCCAGACGTAGCCCGATCGGGCCGCCCCAGTCGTGCACCACCATGGTGGCGTCGTGCACGTCCAACTGCTCGAGTAGCGGCGCGACCGCGGCGACGTGGGCGTCGTAGGAGTACCAGTCGAGCTCGATCGGCTTGTCCGAGCGCCCGAAACCGGGCAGGTCCGGGGCGATGCACCTGAAGCCCGCGTCGCGCACCGGCACGAGCACCTTGCGCCATAGATACGACCAGGTCGGCTCGCCGTGCATGAACAGCACCGGGGCGCCCTCGCCCTCGTCGATATGCGCTAGGCGCAACCCATCGTGCTCGCGGTAGTGCGCCTCGAAGGGAAAGTCGGGAAGACCCTCAAGCAGCTCGTCTGGGGTACGCACCGCGTCGGTCATCGGCGAGAGAGCATACCCCCCGCGCGATCGGTTAGGCTCGCGCGCGGAATGTTTGCAGCGATCGTCCACTTCGCGCCGGTGCTCGCGGCTGAGAAGAGCAAGGTGCCCTACTACATCGCGGGGGGCCTGCTCGTGGCGTGGGCGCTGTTCGTATCGCTTGGGCTAGGACTGCGCAACCCGAACTTCCCGAGCACACTGGGAGGCCAACGCGCGGTGATGGCGATCTCGGCCGTGCTCGTGCTCGCAACTGTCTCGATGGCGATTATCACCTCCGGTGGTTCCAGTGCCAAGGCGACGGTCGCGCCGATCACCCAGACCGGTCGCGAAGCCGCCTCGGGCTCCGGCAGCTCCTCGCTCAAGGAGGCAGCCGATCCAGAAGGCCAGCTGCGCTACACGACCAGGAACCTTTCGGCAAAGGCCGGCGTCGTGACGATCAGCTTCGCGAACATGTCTCCCCTGATGCACAACATGACGATCGCCCAGGGCACTACGGTTCTCGGCGCCACGCCCACGTTTCAAGGCGGCACAAAGACGCTCACGCTGAACCTCAAGCCCGGGACCTACGTCTTCTACTGCTCCGTTCCAGGCCATCGCCAGGCAGGGATGGAAGGCAAGCTCACCGTCCAATAAGGAGGATCGGATGAAGCTGTACGTCTGCTACGGGCTGTTCAAGTCGCCCCGTACCGGAGGGCATCCTTGCAGGAACGCCCATGAGGCTCTGCGAGAGGCTGGTTACAACCCCGAGGTAGTGAAGTCCTATGGGCTGGGCATCCTGCCGAAAGCGCTCAACATGACTAAAGGCCGTCAGGAGGTCGAGCGCCTGACCGGCAACCGTATGGTGCCGACGCTCGTGCTCGATGACGGCACGGTGGTTGACGGCTCGCACGAGATCGCCACCTGGGCACAGGCCCACCCCGCCCCCGCGGCGTAGTCGGAGTCATTGGTGGCCGGTGCGCACGTAATACTTTGCGCTTGCAAGCGCCTGCCGTGTGCCCTTGGGTGCTCTTCCAGACAACGAACTAGAAGGAGCCGTGCGATGGATGTCATTGCCAGGATCGATGAGGCCAGGCGCGAATGCAATGTGCTCGAGCACCCCTTCTACCAACGCTGGAGCGCGGGCGAGCTGAGCGCCGCGGAGCTTGGCTTCTACGCGGGTGAGTATCGCCACGCGGTCTTGGCACTGGCGCAGGCGTCGGACGGTGTAGCCGCCGGAGCGGACTCGGAGCGTCGCGCGGGCCTTGAGCGTCACGCCGCCGAGGAGCGCAGCCACATCGCGCTATGGGACGAGTTTGCCGCCGCGGCGGGCGGGGAGTCTGAGCGCGAGCCGTTGCGTGAGACCGAGTGCTGCTCGCGTACGTGGACCGCGGGCGAGGACGCGCTTGAGCAGCTTGCCGTTCTGTATGCGATCGAGGCGAGCCAGCCGGAGATCGCCAAGACGAAGCTCGACGGCCTCGTCGAGCGCTACGGCTACAGCCCCGAAGGCCCCGCGGTCGAGTATTTCCGGCTGCACGCTACGCTCGATGTCGAGCACGCACGCCAAGCGCGCGAGCTGATCACAGAGCTGATGAGCGCCAACGAGGCCGAGGCTCAAGCGCAGGCGGATCGCATGGTTGACTGCGCGACCGCCGCATTGCGCGGCAATTGGGAGCTGCTGGACGGGGTGGAAGCGAAGTTCGCGGGCGTTTGAGGTAGGTCTTTATCGCAGGAAGAGACGTGGGCGTCCCGCGGGTAGACCGCGAAACGCGCCGCCGGCAGGGCATGTTGGGCTCGTGATCCATCTGGGCTCGTGATCCATCGAAGGTCCGGGTACGAATAAGGGACATGCACAACGGGGCATTGTCCGCACGATGAGGATCGCCATCATTGGCGCCGGTGTCTCCGGCATGGTCGCCGCTCACCTGCTCTACCGCCGGCACGACATCGTCGTGTTCGAGGCAGCCGACTACGCGGGCGGGCACGCGAACACCGTGCGTGTGGACACGCCCGAGCAGACCCACCACGTGGACACCGGCTTCATGGTCTTCAACGACCGCAACTACCCGAGCTTCGAACGTCTGCTGGGGCAGCTCGGCGTTGCCTCACAGCCAACGAGCATGAGCTTCGGCGTGAGCGATGGGGTCGGCGACTTCGAGTACAACAGCGCCTCGCCGAATGGACTGTTCGCAAAGCGGGCACATCTGGTGACGCCATGGTTTCATCGCATGATTGCCGACCTCGTGCGCTTTAACCGCTCAGCACACGAGCTGTTGCTCGGCACGGACGACGACATCTCGCTCGGGGAGTGGCTTCGGCAGCGTAGGTTCTCCGACGCTTTTGTACAATGGCTGATCGTCCCGCAGGTGACTGCCGTATGGTCGGCCGATCCGCGGCAGATGTGGAGCTTCCCGGCGCGCTTCATCGCCGAGTTCTTTGATAACCACGGCATGCTCGGGCTGACTGGTCGCCCGCGTTGGCGCACCGTTAGCAATGGGTCTGAGAGCTACGTGCGCGCGCTCGTTCGCCCCTGGCGCCATCGCCTACGCCTCGGCACGCCAGTGCACGCGATCGAGCGCCGCAAGGACGGAGTCATGGTCAAGCCGCGTGGCGGCGAGGGAGAGCGCTTCGACGAGGTCGTGATCGCCACCCACTCAGACCAGGCGCTCGCGATGCTTACCGACGCCGACGCGCGTGAGCGGGAGATCCTCGGCGCTATGCCCTACCAGGCCAACGAGGCGGTGCTCCACACAGACGCAAGCATTCTCCCTCGTCGTCGCCGGGCCTGGGCGAGCTGGAACTACCACCTTTTGGCGACCCCGAGGAATTGCGCCACGGTCACTTATCACATGAATCGCCTGCAGTCGTTGCAATCCGACCGCGAGCTGTGCGTCACGCTCAATCGGACGGGGGCAATCGATCCGGCTCAAGTGATCCGCACGATTCCCTATGCCCACCCTGTGTACACCCCAGAAGGCGTGCGCGCACAAGCACGCCGAGCGGAGATCAGTGGACGCAATCGCACCCACTACTGCGGCGCTTACTGGGGCTGGGGCTTCCACGAGGATGGCGTCGTCAGTGGCCTCGCTGTCGCCGAGCATTTCGGGATGGCGTTGTAGCGATGCCCGCGCCGTCTGCGAGCGAAACCCACCCACCCTGTGGGCATGACGCTGCCGCGGCGGTCGTTGCCGACACGCCGGCGATCGCCAGTGCCATCTACGAAGGTACCGTCCGCCACCGGCGCTTCGAGGTGCGCGAGCATGAGTTTCACTATCGGCTAGCGCTTGCCTACATCGACCTTGACGAGCTCCCCTCGCTGCTCGGTGGGCGGCTCGTGGCGTCCCGTCCCGGACCCGCACGCTTTCGCCGCCGGCACTACCTCGGTGACGAGCGTGTGCCGCTTGCGCAGGCCGTGCGCGACGTCGTCGCCACGCGGACCGGTTCGCGGCCATCCGGTCAAGTCCGCGTGCTCGCCAACCTGAGCACGTTCGGCCACTGCTTCAACCCCGTCAGCTTCTACTACTGCATGGATGAGGCCGCCGAGGGCGTGGAGGCGGTGGTTGCCGAGGTCACGAACACCCCGTGGGGCGAGCGCCACGCTTACGTGCTCTCGCGAGGGGACGAGTCCCATAGCAAGGCGCGGGGATCCGCGGAGCACGGAGTGGCCGAGACCCTGGCCGTCGCCGATCCCGCGAACGCGGTGCTTGCAGGTAATTTCGCCAAGGCGCTGCACGTCTCGCCGTTCATGGGTATGGACCATCGCTATGAGTGGCGCATGACCACGCCACGCGAGACGCTCTCGGTGCACATCGCAAATAGCCACGAGGGTCGCGTCGCGTTCGACGCCACGCTCGCGCTGCGCCGCCGCGAGCTCACGAGCGCATCGCTTGCGCGCATGAGCGCGCGCTATCCGGCGAGCTCGCTGCGCACGCTCGCGCTGATCTACGCCCAAGCGGCGCGTTTGAGGCTGAAGGGCGTCCGTCCGCACCCTCACCCGAAGCAGAGCCTGACGTGAGCACGCGCTTCGCTCGCGCGATCGCCCACGCGCTTCTGCGGCGCATCGGCTCGGGCAGCCTCACCGTGCTGGAGGACAGGCGCCCGCCCACGACGTTCGGCGTGGGGGCGCCCCACGCAATCGTTCACGTGCGCTCGCCGCGGGCCTGGCGCAAGCTCTTGCGCGGCAGCAATGGGCTCGCCGAGGCATACGCGCAAGAGCTGTGGGACTCACCCGATCCGACGGCCGTGGTGCGGGTGGCTGCCCGCAATGCCGATGCGCTGGACCGCCTGCGTGCGCGCTTTGCCCCGCTGCTCGTGCCGGCGCAGCGTGCCCGCACGCTCACCAGCGCCAACACCCGTCGTCGGCGTCGCCGCGACATAGCCGCTCACTATGACCTCGGCAACGAGTTGTTCGAGCTGATGCTCGACCCCACGATGAGCTATTCGTGCGCGCTGTTCGAGCGCACCGGCATGAGCTTGCAGGAGGCGTCGGTCGCAAAGCTCGAGCGCGTCTGCGGGAGACTCGATCTCCGACCGGATGACCATCTGCTGGAGATCGGCAGCGGCTGGGGTGCGCTGGCGCTGCACGCCGCCCGTACGCGCGGCGCTCGTGTCACCACCACCACAATCTCGCGCGAGCAGCACGCTCACACGAGCGCGCAGGTGCAACGCGCGGGCCTGCAGGATCGGGTGACGGTGCTACTCGAGGACTATCGAGACTTGCGCGGTCGCTACGACAAGCTGGCCTCGATCGAGATGATCGAGGCTGTCGGCTGGCGACACTTCGGCACCTTCTTCGACTGCTGCTCACGGCTGCTCGCACCAGACGGAGCGATGCTGCTGCAGGCGATCACGATCGACGAGCGTGCCTACGACGTCGAGAAGGCCTCGCGCAGCTTCATGAACACCTACATCTTTCCCAACGGGTGCCTACCGTCGCTGGGAGTGATCGAACGAGAGGTGCAGCGGCGGACGGACATGCGTGTCGCACACCTCCAGGACATCACCCCTCACTACGTGCAGACGCTGCGCCATTGGCGCGCGAGCTTCGAGTGCAATGCACAGCGACTCGCGGCACTCGGCTATGACGAGCGCTTTCAGCGCCTGTGGAGGCTTTACCTCGCCTACTGCGAGGCGGGCTTCGCCGAGCGGCGCATCGGCGATGTGCAACTGCTCTTGACCAAGCCACGCTGGTCGGCCACCGCCGCGACCGACCTCGCCAACGTCGCATAGGCACAGCGCGCGAGCCCCCGGCGGTGCCGCTCGCTGGCTGAAATCTCGGTTTCGCGCCGCGCCGGCCGTGTCAGCAGGCTCAGTGTCGAGGCGTGCGACTGAACAGCCTTGCGGTGATCGCATCGAGCACGAACGCGGGTCCGTGTGCGGCGAGCATCGCCAATCCCGAGCGACCGCCCGGTCCGAGCACGCGTCGGTCGGCCTCGATCGCGCTCACCACCTTCGCGGCCCACTCCGCCGGGGGCACACGGTCCCAACCGGAGGTGTCCATGTGGCGCCCGTAGACATCGTCGGTGTCCGCGAGCATGTCGGTCGCCACACCGGGAGTGACGAGGTGCATGGCGTGCACACCCGTGCCGCGCAGCTCGCGGCGCAACGATTCGGTGAACGCCACCGCGCCGGCCTTGGAGGCGGCGTAGGTGCTCGCGGCCGGGAAGTGCGCGTAGCCGCTGATGGACGCGTTGTTGACGATCGTCCCTGTGCGGCGCTCCAGCATTCCGGGCAGCACGCGCTGTGTCAGGTGAGCGACCGCCACCAGGTTCACCTGGAACATCGCGTACACCCCGTCGATTGCCTGCTGCTCGAGCAACCCGCCGGTCATCAGGCCCGCGTTGTTGATTAGCAGGTCGATCTCGCCAAGTCGAGCCCCGAGCTCGTCGCAGCACTCCTCGATACTCGCCTGCGATGAGAGATCCATGCGAACGGCTCTTATCTCCCGAGCACCGCCGGGCCGGGGATGCGGCGCAGCGAAGTCATCGACCGAACGCACGCCGGCAAGCACCGTGCCCAGCGGCAGCTCAGCTAGCCGCTCGAGGATCGCGCGGCCGATGCCGCGGTTGGCCCCGGTGACGAGTGCCGTCTTGGCGGTTAGGTCCATCGTCCAAGCCTAGGACGTTCCCCTCGCGCGGCCGGTCGCGAGGTCGAGGGCCGAGCTCGCCGTCCCGCCTCACCGGACTTGAGTGTCACGATTCGCGCGCCATGCGTCCGACTTGCGAAGATGGGCGGGTGAGCACTACCTCGCAGGAGCGTGGCCCTCGACTGACGGCCGTCATGCGAGAAGGCGAGCGCGTCACTCCACTGGAGCTGTTCTTCGACCTCGTGTTCGTGCTCGCGCTGACCCAGTGCACGACACTGATGGTGCGCATGCCGACATGGGTCGGCTTGCTCAAAGGCGTGCTCGTGCTCGGGATGCTGTGGTGGGCCTGGGTCGGGTATGCGTGGCTCACAAGCGTCTTGGATCCCGAGGAGGGCAGCGTACGACTCGTGATATTCGCGGCGATGGCGGCGATGCTCGTGGCCGCGCTGTGTGTGCCGGGCGCGTTTGGTAGCGAGGCGTTGCTGTTCGCGTGCGCGTATGCGCTCGTGCGCAGCGCGCATATCGCACTGTTCACGATTGCCAGCCGGGAGGATCCCGCGCTGAGGCATTCCGTCGCCGGGCTCGCCTACAGTACGGCCATCGGCGCGGGCCTGCTGTTCGTCGCGGCCTTCACGGGCGGTGCGTTGCAGCTCGGCTTGTGGGGGCTTGCGCTCGTGCTCGACGCGGGCGGGCCTTACCTATTTGGCGCCGACGGCTGGAAGCTCGTGCCAGGGCACTTTGCCGAGCGCCATGGCTTGATCGTGTTGATCGCCTTGGGCGAGTCGATCGTCGCCCTAGGCGTGGGGGCGCGGACGACGATCACCGCCGACGCTGTGATTGCTGCCGTGCTCGGCGTGATCGTGGCAGCCACGCTCTGGTGGGTCTACTTTGACGTTACAGCGCTTGTGGCAGAGCGGCGTCTGTCAAATACTGAGGAGGGACGCGAGCGCAACGAGCTGGCACGCGACTCTTATTCCTATCTGCACTTCCCGATGGTCGTCGGCATAGCGCTGTTGGCGGTCGGATTGAAGGTAACGCTGGAGGGCGCAGGCGATCCGCTGAAACTTGTACCCACAGTTGCCCTTCTTGGTGGCACAGCCACCTATCTGCTCGCACACGTCGCCTTTCGCCTTCGCAACGTGCGCTCGCTCAGCGGCCGGCGGTTGGTTTGCGCGATCGTGCTGCTGGTGCTCGTCCCGATCACGCTCGCGCTCAAGATCTCGTCGTTGGCGACGTTGGCGATCCTCGCCGCCCTGCTGAGCCTGCTGATCCTCTATGAGGTCACCCGCTATGCGGACATGCGCGAGCGCGTTAGGCACCAGGGCTCGCCGACGGGGCCGCCGCGCTGACAGTCGAACGGGCCAGGAAACCTGTTGTGCGCGGCGCCCGCAAGATCGCGGGCACCGCGGTCATTCGTGCGCCGCCTCTCAGAAGAAATACTGCTTTGCGATCAACCCGGCCAGCACCGCATAGCCCAGGTCGGTCGGATGAATATCTTCGAGCGGGGTACACATATTCGTCAACAGGCAGATCGTCGGTTCTTCAAGTGCGCCTGGAGGATTGAACAGTGGGAGTGGATCCGCGAAGCGCGCTCCCACGCTCGAGGAGACCTGACTCATGACTTCATTGAGCTGTGCCGTGAGCGCGTTTCCGCCAGGCAGCTTTTCGCCAAACGGGTTATAGAGTCCGAGCACGATGATCGTCGCGTGCGGATCTGCGCCGCGCAGATCGGTGAGGATCAGCCCGAGGTTCGTGGCGATGTGCGCGAATAGGGCTGGGGCTTCCTTGACAACGCATTCCACTTTCTTTTCACACGTGTGCTCGATCACGCCGAGGGCGTCGTTGGCGCCGATGTCGAGTGTGATCGGGTTGACCGTCCCAGGATGTGCCTTCAGGTAGGTGAGCGCATCGGAGAGTTGCGAGGAGGTTGGACCACCGACGTAGGGGTGATGCAGCGGAAAGGCCAACTGGTATTCGCACGGTCCCTTGATGAAGGATTCGGTTGTCTCGCCGGGGCAACCATCGTTGATGACCTGAAGTTTGGGGTCACCCAGTTTCAGCACGTGGGCGAAGTCATCCACATAGCCGGTGTTGTATTCGGCCGGGTTCTCGGTCGGCAAGAGGCTTTCGAACTTCGCCTGCGAGTAACCGAACGCAAGCGAGTCGCCGAGCGCCAGGTAGCTGAGCTGCGGTGAGCCGTGTCCAGGCGGTTGGTGGCCGGGTGGAGGGCCGCCGTGTCCCGGTGAGTGATGACCAGGTTGAGAGCCGTTTCCGTGTCCCTGTGAGGGATGGCCAGGTTGAGAGCCGTTGCCGTGTCCCGGTGATCGATGCCCGAATTGCTGGCCGCCATGCCTGGAATCTGCGTGTCGCCTACCTCCCTGCTGTGAGTGAGCGCCGGCGGAGGCCGCCAGCCACATCGCGGCGAGGATCGCCGCGAACGCTACGAAGCACGCACGCGAGCGACCATGAGAACGAAGCCAGCTGACCATCTCTGCCTCCCTGCAAGTCATGGTTTGCCAGGCGAGCAACCCCTATCGCGTCCACCTGGACCGATCTAGCATTTGTACCCGTGATGTCTAACTGTCAAACGGGTGCGAGCGCGGCGACGCTCTCCGGTGCGGCCGGTTGAGGAGCAGCTGCCGCGCGGGCGCGCAGCATGACTTCGCAGCCGCGCGATGGGCTGATCGTGATCGAGCGCCGCCGCGCGGTCTCGGGGCGCTTGCCGACCGGCACGAGCAGGTTGCGCTCGATCACGGCGCGCAGCACGATCTTCATCTCGAGCATCGCGAAGCTCGCGCCGAGGCAGCGGCGACGGCCCCCGCCGAACGGCAGCCATGTGTAGGTGCCCGGTGCTTTGCCGCCCTCGCTCTCGAGGAAGCGCTCGGGGCGGAAGGCGTACGGCTGCGGGTAGATGTCGGGATCGTGGTGGACGAGGTAGGCGCTCGCGATCAGGACGATCCCAGGCGGGTAGCTCACGCCGCCGATCTCAACGCGCTGCTTGACCAGACGCGGCTCGGCGTTCATCAGCACCGGGCGGCGGCGCATGATCTCGTGGATCGTGGCCGTCAGATAGGCGGAGTCCGGATCGTCGTCGAGCTCGCGGGCGAGGCGTGCGCAGACCTGTGGGTTGCGCGCCAGCAGCTCAAAGCCCCAAGCGAGCTGCGAGGCGGTCGTCTCGTGACCGGCGACGAGCGCCGTGACCAGCTCGTCGCGCAGCTCGGCGGGGCTCATCGGCGAGTCGTCCTCGTGGCGTGCGGAGAGCAGCAGCGTGAGCACGTCGGGACCGTCGCCGCCGTCACGGCGGCGCTCGTCGATCAGCTCGAAGATCAAGCGGTCGGCTTCCTCGCCGAACCGTTCGAGCCGACCCATCGGCCCACGACCGGCGAGCGCGCGCTGTGCGAAGGGGAGCAGTGAGATCGGGTTCTCGGCGAACTCGAGCACTCGTGTGAGCAGATCGCGCAGGCGGTCGAGCTGGGCGCCTTGCTCGAGTCCGAAGACGGCGCGCAGCACGATCTCAAGTGTGAGTTGCTGCAGGCGCGGGTGCAGCGCGACCGGCTCCTCCTGTGGCCAAGTCGCGATCTCACGCTCGGTCAGCTCGGTCATCAGCTCGGCGAGGCTCTGCATCGCGTCGCCATGAAAGGCGGGAAGCATCAGCTTGCGCTGCTGCAGGTGGGGCTTCTCGTCGAGCAGGATCACCGAGTTGGGCCCGACGATCGGCTCGAGTATGCGCGCACCCTCGCCCGGGTGCAGCACCTCGGGCGGTGCCTGGAAGACTTCCTTGATCTCCTCAGGGTCTGAGAGGACCACGAACGGGGGCTGGCCAAGTAGGCGCACCGAGAAGCGCTTGCCATAGCGCTCGCGCGCGCGCAGTACGACGGCTGTAGGGCGTGCCCAGGAGCCGGCTATCTGAAAGCTGGCAGGCACTTTCGGCCCGGGGGGAAGTTGGCGCATGATGCGACGGTTCTCCAGGATGCTGTTCACGGTGGGGCTCCGTTCCTGTTGGCTGCCGTGGGAGTCGTGCTGTTCGTCTCGCGTGGGCCGTGCGGGGGGCCTTGAGCGTAGCGCGCGCGGCGAAAATTGGCTAGTGGGCCAGTTTCTGGCGCAGCTGCCTTTCGGGAGTGTTTTTATGGCTCCACGGCCCGGCAGGCAGCCCGCCCGTTGGAGCGGATCTCACCTCTTCGGGGTGATGACGCCTCAACATCAGCGCGGGATTCTGTTCAGAGGTTGTCCGGGAAGCGAGCGGCGCATGTCCATTCGACGCGGGCCGTGCGTTTGAGACAGTCGCCAGGGCACCTCGAATGAGTAAGGAGCAACAGCTATGCCGGTACTGGCGGTCACAACGGGCGCAGGTGTCCTGTTTGGAGCGATCTACATCGTTCTGATAATCACGCTCGGGATCATGTCGATCCGCAAGGGTCACTGGGTGATGTTCATCATCGGCATCTTTATCCCGCTGTTCTGGATCATCGGTGCGCTGCTGCCGCCGACGAGACGCGTCGATGTGTAGGCGGCGTGGGCGCTCGGGCTCTTGCCGTGTGTCAAGCGGGAGCGGGATCGCTCGCTGAGGTGCCCATCGGCTGTTGAGGCTCTTGAGCCTTTATGTCTCCGCGTAGCCGCAGGGCGAGAAACGGGAAGACGAGCGTTGAGAGGACCGCGGCGCCGACCAGCGCGGCGGCGGTGGCTGGGCGCATGTGGCCGCCGGAGGTGGCAAGCGCTGTGATCGCAAGCACAAGCGGCAGCTGGGTGGAGCTCATCAGGGCAAGCGCAATTCGTTCGCGGGTGTCGAGCACGCGGCGATACAGCAACAGCGCCGGCGTGCCCCGCACGACGAGAAACAGGAAAAAGAACAGAATCATCTTCAACACGCCTGAGACGCTCGCGAACAGCGCATTGATGTCGAGGCTCATGCCGCTGACAATGAAGAAGAAGGGTACGAACACACCAAACGCCACTGCCGTGAGCTTGGAGTCAAATGCCGGTAGCTCGCGCGTCTTCAGTACCTGGCGCGTGATGATCCCAGCCGCGAAGCCCCCGAGCAGCAGGTCCAGGCCGAGTTCGAAGGCCAGCAGCGCGAGCGCAAATACGAGTACGAGAATCCAGCGCACGACGAGCTGTGAGCTGGCCTCGATGGTCTGCTCGAAGAGTGGCAGCGTGCGCTCAGAGGAGCGCACAGCGAAGATCGCGACGCCGACGGCCAAGATCACGAACGCTACGAGGATCAGCGCGTTGTGTGCTGTGCTCTGAGTCGAGAGGATCAGCGTCAGCAGCAGGATTGGGCCGAACTCGCCTACGGCGCCGGCCGCGAGCAGGTAGGTGCCAAAGCGGGTGCGTAGCTCGCCGGCATCGGAGAGAATCGGAATCAGCGTGCCGATCGCGGTTGTCGCGAGTGCCGAGCCGGTATACAGGAGCGACAGCACTATCCCGGTGGCGGCGAGCGCGCCGCCGATCGCGTAGGCGAGCGCGAGTGAGAGGCCCCAGCCGATCAATCCCAGCCGCAGTGGCACGCCCATGATCCGGTGTATGTCGATCTCATAGCCGGCGAAGAAGAACAGCAGGCCAAGACCGAGGTCGGAGAAGAACTGGATGAACTGGTTAACCTGCAATCCCAGCAGCTGAGGCCCGAGGAGGACTCCGAGCAGCAGCTCGATCACAACCACGGGCACCACCACGCCGCGACCACCCGCGACCGTGGCGATCGTGGCCGCAAGCGCGGAGGCGGCGATGACCGCGAAGAACGTGCCCGGTGCTACGTGGACCACGCCAAGCACGTTCAGCCGCCTGTTGTACGTTCGGTGAGGCTCACCCGCGACGACGATACGTGACCGTCCGGGTGCTCGCCACGCCAGAGTCGGTCAGGCGCGCGCGACGGGTTGAGCTCGGCCGATGGCCTCGAGCGCATCCGCCGCCACCGTGGATCCTCCGGCCGCCTCATAAGCGCGACTCACGCGTTGTGCACCGTCTCCACAATCGATCGCTGCGCGCACGGCATCGGCGAGGCGCCGTGGAGTGAGACGGCGAGGTGAGAGCCGGACACCGGCTTTGGCGAACTCCACACGCCGTGCCGTCTCGGCCTGGTCGCGGCCGAAGGGGACCACCACGACTGGAACTTCGGCGGTCAGGGCCTTTTGCGTGATCCCCAGACCGCCATGGCACACGACGCACGCCGCCCGTTCGAGGATCGCCTCGTGGGAGACGAAGCGCACGGCCTTGCTCCCTGGTGGGGGGGCGAATAAGTCGGGGTCATGAGCCGCCGTCGTGCCGAGCACCGATATGCCGGCGGGGGGCAGCGCTTCGAATGCCACGTGAAGCAGGCGTTTGTCGCGCTGGCGCTCGGTCGAGCAGGTGACAAGCACCAATGGGTCGCCCAGCTCGGCGATCCACGCGGGTGCTCGGGCGGCGGCGGACTGGGGGGCTGAGGGTTGTTCAACCGGGAGCTGTTCGGCTGAGGACCGTTCGGCTGAGGATTGTTCAACGGGGAGCCGATCGGCTGAGGGTTGGTCGGCTGGGAGCTGATCGGCTCCCAGCCGAAGGGCCGGGTCCCAATTGATCGCACCGACGAGCCTCACGTTCGCCGGCCAGTCGCTGCGTGGATACTCAAAGCCCTCGGCAGTAAGTGACAGCAACAGCGGTGGCCGCGCAAGCAGATCGCCAAATCGTGCGAGCGTCGGCAGGCCATGCTGGGAGCGCAGCGAGTTGATGTCTCCCATCACCGCCGCAAAGGACATTCGCTCGCCGACGCGGCTGACGACCGCGTCGCGCACGGATCCGAGGGGGCCGCGCATAGGTCGCAGTCCCGGTCCAAAGGGCGGGGTGTCTTTGGATGGCAATGGCAGCAGATAGGGCGAGTACATCGCCCACGGGCGCCCGTAGGCCTCCGCCACAGTCGCCGCTCCCCAGCAATTGATGTCGATCAGAAGGATGTCGGGGTCGTGGCGTGCGATTGCTCGCTGCAGGTCGGGAACCTCACTTGTCGAGCGCTTCACGAACGTCCTCAGAACCGAGCGGACGGCGCCGATCGGCGAGCGCTCTCGCCAATCTTCAATCTCGATGCGCTCTATTGCGGGGTCGATCGCCCACCCTTCTATTCCGAGCGGCTTCAGGTGATCGAGCTCACCCGAGAGCGTGCATAGCGTCGCTTGATGTCCCCGCTGCGCGAGCGTGGCCATGATTGGGACGACTGGGTATAGGTGCCCGCGGGCCGGAGAGGTGTAGGTGAGGATCTTCATCGCCGCTCCTCGAATATGTAGGCGCTCAGGTTTACCCGAAATGTGTGTGCGATTAGCTTCACTTCTCCTCCGCGATCACGCGTTTGACAAGGTCCGTCAAGATCGTGTGGACCTCCGAGCGGGGGAGGCCAAGGTCGTGCGAGAGGATCCACCAGGTCTGCACGTCGCACAACACGATCAGTGCCGCCCGGCGGCGCATGCGAGCCTCATCGCTGAGATTTTCAAGCCACTGGCCAAACGCATGCTCGATCCAGTCGTAGTGAATCTGACGTGCGGCGTTTGAGAAAATCGCGAGCACCGTGGGCCCGCTTTGCCATGCGCCGATACGCATCGAGCGCTCCCCCCAATCTTCGTAGTGGTCCAGCACGTTCTCTACGGCGCCGGCAATGTCACTAGTAGGCGTACTCCAGCGCTGATCGCGCACCTGTGCGGCCCCGCGCATCAACGACTGCATGAGCAGTCCGTCCTTGGAGCCAAAGTGACGCAGCAGAGTTTGCTTGGTGACACCGGCCTTCCTCGACAGCGAATCGAGCGACGCCTTCAGCCAATTTCCCTCAAAGAACTCATCGGTTGCGGCGCCCATCAAAGCCTCGCGGGTACGCTCCTGCGCCTGCGCCCGCGCCACCTGCTTGTACTCCCGGTTGCCAGACTCGGTCATTGGCCCTTAATCCTGTAGGGCCAGGGCCGCCGGTACCGAGGCGGCGAGGTAGCCGGGAATCGCGAGGATCACCAGGGCGGCGGCGGTGACCAGCGAGAGGCTTCTCAGCGCCGTCAGGGGCGTGATCGAGTAGACGACGGGGAAGTTGATCACGTGCGCCAGCGCCCGGTCTGCCAACTGTTGGCCGTAGAGACCGAAAATGGCACCGGACAAGCAGCCCACCCCCAACAACAGCACGCTCTCGAGCAGGATCGTGCCCCACAGTTCGATCCGCGGGAGCCCCTCGAGCTTGAGCTTGGCCAGGCGGGGACGGCGTTGCCAGACCAGCGCGCCCATAGCCGCGGCCATCGCGAGCACCGCGACGATTGGGATCAGCGTGGCGATCTGGGTGAGGCGCGCGAGCGCTTCGCGGCTGAGCGCGACCTGCTGGGTGGTGTGTTGTGCGGCCGTCTGCACCGCTAGTCCCGAGTCGGGCCCTAGCGCTTGTGAGATCTCGCGGGCGGCCCGGGTGGGGGAGACGCCGCGATCCAGCAGCACGTCGTAGGCGCTCACGTCCTGGCTGCCCCATGCGCGCGCGTAGTCGGAGGCGTTGATGAGGATCGCCCCGGGTGCCCAGCCGAGGTTGGTGGACAGAGCCGCCACGCGCAAGCTCATCGGGTTGGGCGTGGGCGGGGTGAACGCTTGGCCGATGCGCAGATGCTGTTCTTCGGCGAGGGCTTGGGAGACGACCGCCCAGCCGCCCGCGCGCACACGCTCCGTCGCCTGGCGCGGATTTCCGTCTAGCAGCTGGTCGGCAGGCAGCAGTGGTGTGGCCTGGCGCGAAGGTGCGATCACAAGCACGCGGCGGTAGCCGTAGTCGAGCAACCCGCTGCGGTAGAGCTGTACCGCACGTACTCCCGGAAGGTGCGCAAGCCGTGCCTGATCGACGGGAGCGAACGGGGTGGTATTCAACAAGTTGTAGGAGCCGGCAGGCGAGACCCAGATATTGGTGAACGCATTCGTGTCGCGGGCCGCGCCTTCGAGCCCTGTGAGCAGATCACCGTGGGCGCCCTGGATCGCGACGCTGCCAAAGACCGCCACGGCTCCGGTGGCGGCGATCGCCACGGCACGGGCGCGGGCCGCGCCCAGCTCCATGGCGGCGACGTGCGGGATGGGGCTGACGATCATCGAACCGAGTCGCTTGACGAGTATGAGCGCACCGCTGAGCACGATCGGCAGCTCCAGCAACAGGGCCCCGACGAGCAGGACCATGCCGGGGATCGCGGCATCGGGCGCCGCGAGCAGCAGTGCGGTGGCCCCCCCGAGACAGACCAGACCGGCGAGCGCCCGCCGCCGGCCGCTGTGAGCACCGCCGCTCCCTTCCCGTGGACTGATGGCGGCTAGCGGATCGCGCGAGAGAATGTCGCGTAGCGGGCTGAGCACGGCCACGGTCGCGGCCAGCATTCCCCCTCCCGTGGCGATGGCGACGCTTTGCAAGCTGACGACGCGCTGCGAGCCGAGCGCAAAAGCCAGCGAGAGGAAGGCGGGGTCTGAGTGAAACAGGTGAATCGAGAGCTCCTCGCCCAGGGCCAGGCCAAGCACGCACCCGATTAGCCCGAGTGCGATGGCATCGAGCAGCAGCACGGCGATAACCGTTCGCGGCGTATACCCATCACGACGCAGGTCGGCGACGAGTCGCCGCCGTTGCGGAACGGTGAGCAGCATCGCGTTGAAAGCGAACAGGAAGCCCACGAGTGCGCTGATAACCGAGAACAGGGCCGTTGACTGATTGCTTGCGGTGGCCGCCTTCGCGAACAGCGTTTCGTCATAGCTGGCGCTCTCGACGTTCAGACGACCGGCGGCAAGCGTGGTGAGCGCGGCTCGCACACTGCGTTCAGCGCCGGCACTGGGCTGCACCAAGATGCGGCTCACGCGACCTGGCAGGTCTGCAATTTCCTGAGCATAGGAGAGTGGCGCGATCGCGATCGGAGTTGCCACAAGCGCTCCAATCTGTCGTTGGTGAAGCTGTTCATAGAGCGGCGCCAGGACAGTGTGCCCGGCGATCTGCAATGTGACTTCCTGCCCGAACTTGGTGACACCGATGGTGCGCGCCAACGGCGCCGGTAGCACCACCGCTCCGATGTTCCCAAACGGAGAGAGGTCGGCGTGACCGATGAGTCTGCCTCGGAGCTGAGAGAGGGCGGGATCCGCTCCAACCAACTCGACTGACTCGCTGCCGTGGGGCCCAATCGCATTTGCACTGGATTCCAAGAGGGGCGCTGCCACACGTACGCCGGGGATATGACGCACTCGCGCGAGCATGCTTTCGGGAAACCCATGCGGGTCGCGAGCCGCAAGTTGCAAGGTGGCATTGCCGACTATCCCGCGGGACAGCTGGGCAACTGAGCCCTGGAGACTGGAGCTAGAAACCTGTGAGGCGAATAGCAGTGCAACCCCGGCGGCAATACCGAGCACCGCGAAGCACTCCTGCAGGAACCGCGCCCGCAAGCGCACCCTGTAAAGGCGCAGTGCGTTGGACAGCTTCATGGCTAGCCCCCGTTTGCGACCATCGAGCGCTCAGGCGCTGCGGCGCCTCGGTCACTCTGATAGTCGGAGAGCTGGCCGTCGCGCAACGCGAGCACGCGGTCCGCGTATTCCGCGGCCATCGGGTCATGGCTGACGAGCACGACCGCCACCCCGCGCTCGCGACACAGGCCCCTCAGCAGCTCGAGAACTTCACGGCCGCGCTGAGTATCGAGACTGCCCGTGGGCTCGTCGGCCAAGAGCATGCTCGGCTCAGTGGAGAGAGCCCGCGCGATCATCACGCGCTGGCGCTCACCCATCGACAGCGTCTCAGCCCGATGGTGCAGACGCTCGCCCATTCCAAGACGCTCAAGGAGCGGGGTGACCTGGCGTTGGGCCTCGCGCCAGCGCATTGCCTTCAGGAGCTTGAGCACCGTATTGTCGATTGCGCTCACACCCGGGAGCAGATCGAAGTTCTGACGGATGAAGCCGAGTTCGGAGAGCCTGAAGTTGGAAGCTTCGCGCTCGGAGAGCGAGGAGATGTCGCGGCCGCCGATCAGCACCGTGCCGGCCGTCGGGGCGAGCAGCGTGGCGACCATCAACAGCAGCGTGGTCTTTCCCGATCCGCTCGGCCCGTACAGCGCCACCATCTCGCCTGCCTCCACCTTCAGCGACACGCCGTCCACGGCGCGCACGGGGTCCCCGCCGACGGCCGGGTAATGCTTGACGAGCTCTCGCAACTCGAGCATCGGGGGCGCCTCGGTCGTGCCCGGTCAGTCCGACGCCGTGCCGCCCACGTGCACCGTGACGGCGTCGTTGGATCGCTGGATGGTGCCGCTGAAGCTCAGGCCGGATCCCCGGGCGTGGTTGTAGCTGCCGGTGCCGCGCTCGATGGACAGCGATCCGGAGAAGTTGGCGGAGGATCCCTGCCGGCGATAGCTGGCCGAGCCCTGACCGGTGATCGAGCCGCCCCTTGGATAGATGCTGATTTCAGCGGTGACGTGAGTACTGGAGACGATCTTAAGGTGCACGTAGATCGTGCCGCTCAACGTGCCCGAGGCTGGACCCTCCTCGTTTAGGGTGAAGCCCTGCTTGCTGGTGAGATGCAGACTGCCGTTCTCATTAAGAGAAAAGGCTCTCGCGGTGAGCGCGGTGGGTGGCGTTGTGAGGCTTGTCGTGGGCGTAGCCGCCTGGGAGATGGATGGGCCGAGGGGTCCGAGGATCATCAGTACGCCGCCGCCCACCCCCGCAGCGCTCAGTATCCGTCTCAGGCTCATCGATGGGCTGTGGCGATGAGGCATCGTGGATACCTGCTCTTTCTTGTTCATCATGGGCAGGGGGCACTCGCCAGGGCGCTGTCGGTAGAGCCGTCGGCATAAGTGAATTCGGCGGCGAACGGAAAGCCGCCGGCCGGGCAGCTCGGAGGTACGACGATCGTGTTGACGGTGATGGGGCGCCGTGGTTTGCTCGCCCCGACCGTCAGCGACATGGTGACTATCGAGGCGTCGGGCTCCAGCGGCAGTGTGGGAATCGGAGGAATGGAGAGCACCAGGTCTTCCCCGAAGGGGGCCTGATCGGGGATAACCGTGCCGGTTAGTACCACCCGCTCGTCAAACGGGGTATACCCCTGGCCAAGGATCTCGAATGTGGGCTGAAGGTTGTGGAAGGGGCCGACGAACAGCGAGAGATCGATGCCCTCGCTGATGATCTGCGACCCAGCTTCGGCCTCGGCGAGGGCGTGGCCATGGCCGAGCAGGGATTGCGCGGGGCACGCGCTTGGCCCCCGCGTTCGCAGGCGGGTGAGGGAGCAGCTGCGCAGATGCGGTATTTCGACACCCAGCCCCTCGGGGAATCGCAGGACCGAGCGGCGCACCGGAGAGGGAACACCCGATTCGCCGGTGGCGTAGCGAATCGTGAGCTGGAGGGCGCCCTCAGCGCCGAGTCGATCGGGCGAAAGCGAGGGTGAGATGGTGGCGGTGGTGCTTGATTGAACTGTGCTTGATTGCGCGACGGCGCCCGGTGCGAGACACATGATGAGAATGCTGAGTACGGCGAGAATAAGTGCCGCGGGAGTGACCCGCGAGCGTAGGCGCCTGCTCGCGTCCCGGCTCGCGCGGCTTACGCGCTCGCTTGTGAGGCTCCCGCCCATGCTTGAGAGGCGTGTGCGCACTAGCCGTGGGGGCATGGAATGGTGGGGTTGACGGTGAGCGTGCTGCCGTCGGCGAAGTCGAGCGTGCCCTCGGTGGGAAAGCCTCCGCTCGGGCACGTCTTGGGTACGACCATGCCCTTGAGGTGAACCAGGGTACGTTTGCCGTGGACGGTCTCGTAGTAGGCGACGTTGGTGGCTCCGAACGTGGCAAAGGCGCTTTCCACCGAGGCGAGGGTCGCCCCGGGGATCGTGGATATGGGCGGTATTTCGACGCTGAACCCGAGCCCGTATGGCTTGGGAGCGGGGACTTCCTTGGCAAGAATCGTAAGTTCGACGAGGACCGGCGAGACGGCGCTGGCGTAGGCGAGCAGAGCCAGATGCCCGTGTTCTCGGGGTGCGAAGAAGAAGTCGATCGTATACCGCTCCCGGATGATTTGTTTGGGAAGTTCGATCAGGCCCACACCGCCGCCGAAGCCGACGCGCGAGGTGGCGGGACAGCCCGAAGGCCCGTGCAACCGCAGCACGGCGGCGGTGCAGGTACCGGCACCGTGCGCGTCGATTCCCAGTCCGGCGGGGGCATACAGGGTGAGCTTGGTGATCGGGGAGGGCGGCCCGCCGGTGGTGGAGGCGAACTGGGCTGTGATCGAGAGGTTCGTCGGCGCGCCTAGCTTGTCGGGGGTGAAGCTCTCGTTGACTGTCAACGTGTCCGCGGCCCAGGCGACTGCCGCGAGAAGCAGGCACGCGACAGTGAGGAGTCCCCCGAGGAGGAGTTGGACTTTGCGCGTCATTGCTACCCCCCTCCCCGTGCCCGCCAGCGTGGCGCGGACTTTGTGTGTCCCTTGACCGACGACACTTCTCCCCTACAAATTCACTTTACCGACAGTAACATGAATCTATGGGGATGTCAACTACGGGGTCGTTCAAGGGATCTTCGGGCGCCTTGCACCAATCCTCATGGACTCGAGGGAGGTTTGGGAGGCTGCAGCAAGATTACGCCGCAAACACTAGAGGAGGCGCCGATGTCCGATGGGCTCGATCTGCCAAGCATCGACGTGAGGCCGCCACGGTCGCCGGTCACTATGAGGCCGCGACGAGCAAGCGCCAAGGCGATGGAGCTAGCGAGACTCGAACTCGCGACCTCCTGGGTGCGATCCAGGCGCTCTCCCAACTGAGCTATAGCCCCGCATGTCCGCGCATAGGTGCGCGAGCGACGGTCTGAGAAAGTGTAGTGGCAGAGTAGATTCCAGGCGGATGAGAGCTTCTGCTTGCAGGCGGCGTCTGGGCCAGCTCTCCACGCCTGGACCGGCCGATCGCGAAACATGGCGCATCTGAGCAAACGCGCTTGCGGGCGCAGTATGGTTTGGTGGCGCAATGGGATTGCTCGATGACGCCATACGCGAGCACTTGGAGCTCAAGCGCCTGAGGGGAGCCGACCCGGGCGCCGTGGCTCGAGAGGAGCAGGACGCCCTCGGACCCGTAGATCGGCGAGGCCCAGCCGAGCACGTAAGCCAGTCCGACAGCGAGCCAGACGCGTCGGTACCCGATCATGAGCACTCGCTCTCCGGGTCGCGCGCCGATCCAATAGTCGACTCTGCTGCGGTCGGCCAAGAGACGGTCGAGATCAACATGGAGGCCGAGCTAGCCGGGGAAGCGGACTCCGAGCACGAATCGAAAGCGAACCGTCCAGAGCGCGCGGGACCCGTGGCACACACGGCTCACGACAAAGCGCTTACCGAGGAGTCGCTTGAATGGGAGGTGCCGAGCGACCACACGGAGGAGCCCGGGCCTGGTGGAGCGAAGACGGACGGGGACTCCAACGCCGATGACCCCCACGATGCGGCTGAGCCCGTCGAGGATGTGCTCGAGGAGACCCCTGACTTTCTGCGCGACACGCCCGAGCAAGAGCGGCTGTGGTTTGAGCAGCGCCCGCCCCGCGATTTCGATTTCAACGAGTAGAGGATCGAGGTCGACGCTCGCTCCACGCCCGACGGGTCTCGCGACTTGGCACAACCTCGTCTCCACGACACTCGATAGTTGCGAATCGGCGGTTCGACATCGACCGGTGCTGGTCGCCTGGCGGTTCGCGTCGTTGGCTATAGCGCAGACATGGCAGCCGGGGTCTGAATGATCTATGGGGTAGGAGACTATGCCGGACTTGTCACTGGTCCGGTTGGAGGGCCGTGAATAGGCAGCAACGGCAGCAGAAGTGGTTCAGCCGCCTCCGAGATCGTCACTCGGTCGGCAGCGTGGATCGAGAATCCGCCCTGTAGGGCGTATATTGAGGACCTTGGGGCCATAGCTCAGCTGGGAGAGCGCCTGCTTTGCAATCGACCCGGCGGACGGGCTATAGAGCCTGAATCCTCGCTGTTCATCGAGGATTCAGGTCCTCGGCTTGTCGCACGAATGCGGCGGGATTAGGCACGATCCGGCGGGGTTTGGGCAGCGGAATGGCGCTGCTGCCCAAACGATCCGGACGTTATGTGGCCCGCCCCCCTTCCGCCAGGGTTTCGCTGCGATCGGCGACGCGTCCTCCACCACAGTTGCACGCGCAGTAGCCGCTCGGCGCGGCGTCACGGCCCAACGCTCGTCTGACTGTTAGCGAGCATCGCGCCGCCGACCTCTCGAAGCTAGCGGCACGGCTGCGAGGGTCGCGTCCGTGTGGGCCGACCCCCGGCCTTCGCCATTAGTCAGCGGATGCCGTCGAGCAGATCGCGCGGAGCGATCCGGAGTCCGCGCGCAACGCGCAGGAGGGTCGAGAGCCGCACGTCTCGCTCGCCGCGCTCCAGTCGGCCAATCTCGGTCGGATGCAGATCGCACGCAGCGGCCAGGTCTTCCTGCGTTAGCTCGTCTTGTTCGCGTCGGGTCCTGATGTTCTGGCCGAGCTGCTTCTGGGTTGCTGCATCAGGCTTGCGGCCGCGTCGAGTCGTTCGTGGTTGCACGCACGGATGCTCGGCTCATCTAGCCGAAAACTCCAGAGCATCCTTCTTCAGGAGTCATTACTCAAGTGTCCTACCAACCGTGTCGATATGAGTTTATGGCTCCTGAGGGACCCATAAACGCCTACTCCGACCGCTGCAAAAAATGAAGCGAGACGAATGAAAAGGTCGCCGAACGCAACCAGAAGGCCGAACGATCCACGGGCGAAGCCGAAGGCAAGGGTTTGGTCGAAATCGACCATGCGAACGCAGAAACTAAGGACATATGCGCGTGGAGTCATTTGATGACGCTTACGTGCAGGCGGCGCGACGTTCCGGAGTGACACAAGCTGAGCTAGACTTGGCCAGCGCCTTCATGCGCAAGAGCAAGGGTGGCGTAAAGCCCACGCAAGCTGAGCTGGACGCCATTAACTCTATGAACAACAAGATGTTGGCGACGCAGCCTCAGCGACAGGCCAAAGTGCACGCACTATCGATGCAGGCGGCGCAGACATCCGTGGAAGCAGGATACTCGCCACGCCGCAGGGCGCGAGAGGCACGGTCGAAGGCAAAACGCGAGGCAAATGAAGCGCGCCGGGCCAAGCTAACGCCAGCGCAAAGGAAAAGGGAGAACACGCGCAACGTTATTGTCGGATTTGTGATTGTGGGCGTGATCGTCACATATATTATCGTCGCGGCACTCAATCCCCATGACAAATCTCTCAATCCCGGCTATGACCCCTGCATCGGCAACCAAGCGCCGGTCGCGTGTGAAATGAAGAAGAAGGAGGACCGCGAACAGAATGAACGTTACAAGATCGAGGAAGGCGCGCAAAAAATTGAGCAGCGCATGAAAGAAGGTCAGTCCGGTGAAGAAGCCGCGAACAAGGCGGCCGAAGAAGCCGCGCACAAATAAATGATCGGGACGGTGACACGAAAGATCATCGCGTTCGGGCTGATTGTCTGTGCGCTCGTCGTGACGGGTTGCGGCAGCGGCAACGAGAGGGCGTACACGATTCACGGCACCTTCACGCTCATTTCTGCCCAACTGGGGGGAGAACACGGTTGCTGGGGCGCCGCAGAATCAGGCTTTAGCGACATAGGTGCAGCTACCCAAGTGATCGTAAAGAACGAGAATGGGACACTGATCGGTAGTGGCTCGCTCGGCCCGGGCAGGAAGGAACGGCAGGTTGAGTGCTTGTTTAGCTTCACAATCAGCGGACTGCCAAAGGCACGGTTTTACGGTATCGCGGTTTCTCATCGCGGGGAGCAGGATGAGTCGTTTCAAGATTTGGTGAAGAGCAACTGGAACGTCAATCTGACCCTGGGATGAGTTTCGCCGGGATGACGCGTATCCGCTTGCAAGGAAGCGGACTTCCTGCGTCGCGGGCGCAGTAAAGGGCCAATCGCGTCGGCCCACGCACCTGAAAAGACAGAACCGGGTTTTAGGGCGTCCGATGCCGCCCTCATCGTTGAGGCATGGATGCGCTCCTCGCCCGCTATGACGTTGACCACCTCATGGGCCTATCGCTCGATCGGAGACGGAGTGCCTCACGCGTGATCGGCCAGTTGCACGGCTGGCTGGACGATCATGACTTGGCTGGGGTTAACGCCGGTGCGGTCAGCGGCTTTCTCGCCGCGCAGATCAATGATGGCCGCAGCCCGGGCACGGTGCGCAAGCATCGCGCCGTGCTGCTCGCGTTCTACGAGTGGGGTTATAAAGCCGGGTACATCGAAGCGAGCACGCTGCTTGCCCTGAGAGCCGTCAGAGCACCGGCAGGGGGCCCACGAGAAGCCCGCCCCCAGCCATACAACCTCCGCGAGCTGCGAGTGCTCCAGAAGACGCTCGATGAGCGGTGGCCGAAGCTGTCTCCCCAGGAGGCAGATAGGTGGCTGCGCCGCGTAGAGGATGGACGGTCGCCCTATGCGCGTGTGCGAGTCCATGCCATCCGTTGCCAGCTCGACGCGATGATTGCGCTAGCCCTGCATAGCGGTTTGCGTCGGCGCGAGATGTTCGCGCTCGATGTGCCATGTATGCACCACGACAATGAGGGTGTCGTCGTCCGCGATAAGTCTGGATCGCTCGACGGAAACTGTCGGGAAGTGCCGTTCACCTATGCGGCGCGCGATGCAGTCGAACGGTGGCTTCTCTGTCGGTCCTTTCTCGGCGCGAACCATCCGCGGCCGTGGCTGAACCTTCATGCCGAACCGACCAAGGGTGAGCCGATGAAGCGCAACACCTTCGACAAGTTGCTCGTAACCTACGTCGGGCCCGGGTGGACGTTGCAGCGGCTACGGGATACCTGCGCGGCGGGATGGGTGCGCAGCGGGCTTCCGCTTGAGCATCTGCGGCAGCTTCTCGGGCTGTCGAGAATCGAGGACACGTTGCCCTACGCTCGGCTTGTGCGTGGCAGCCTTGAGGGCAGGATGGAGCAGCTAGATGTGATCTTCACCGACCTCGTGGAGCTGTCGAAATCGCGGCGTAGGCGGAAAAGTACGGATTCACACGCCCTTCCGCCCGGTTCTCGATCACGCCCAAACGAGTGATCGACCGAGGCCAAGAGGTGGGTTCCCTCGGGGACCGTGCGGGGTGTTTGGAGCGCTAATTCCCCGAATTGATCGGCTGGCGCAAGTAGCGGAGTGGAAACCATGACGAACACGAGTTCGGCAACGCTTGAGCGTTCACCATCATCGGTGGTCCGTTCAACCTGACGGATGCCACATCGGCGTGCGCCCACTGACGAATTAGGCACCGGTTCCGGCCAAGGATGAGTCGCATTCGAGTAGGTCCGTGATCCGTGACGTTGACGGCCTTGTCGGTGCATCGACCGTACTCGCTCACGAGCGAGCGAGCGAAAGGCCCAACGCGGGAATCTAGCGCCCGGTCCGCTGGGCCGCGGCTAGGGCGCGCCGTTGGTCACCGGACCTCGGCAGAGCGGCGGCGGCGGCGGCGAACGTCTGCTCGACGATCTTGGCGTCCGGCTTGTTTTCGCGTGGGTCGAAGTGCGCCTCGCAGTACTGGCGGCCGCCTCGACTCACCCCCGCTCTTGGGCCGCCGCTGGAGACCGCGCGATCACGCTCGGCCTCGCAGCCTGGCACGAGGCACAGCCCGGCACCGCGCCGGGCGATCAACGCCGCGCCGCGTTCCCACCGGGCGATAGTCGCCGATCCGGGGAAATACCGTCGCACGTCGGGTCGGGTAGCCGGGTCACAGTGGATAACGGCCAGGGACAGGCCGAGGGTGCTCCAAATCACTTCAGCGCTCACGGAGGCCCAACGGTCGGTCTCATCGCCAGCGGCCAGAAGGACGTGCGTCATCACCAGATGTCCTAGTGAGCCGCTTTGGGCATAGTGTTTCGCCAGCTTGCACGCAGTGTCGAGCTGCGGTTGCCGCGTGCGGGCTTCGCGGATTATCGCGGCCTGCTCGTGGAACGCCCTCTGACGTACACACGCGCGACTGATGTGGGTGCCTGCCAGCACCTCACGCAGGGCGGGATACTCGCCTCGCGGAAAGTCGTCCACGCCCGCACGGCGATAAGGGGTCCGACTCAGAGCACAAAAAGTGGGGAATTGAAGTGATGCTCGGTGCGCTGGAGTTGTCTCCACGATGTCGGTTTCAACGGCCACCCGGCGAGTTTTCCTCCCGCACCGGATGCCTCCGAGTCCGCTTCGGCTGCGGCGGCTCAGCCTCGGGCTCAAGGTGGAGGATGTGGCCCTAGCTGCCGGTCTCAACCGGCAGTGGCTGACGGTCCTTGAGAAAGGCGGCGCTTCCCCCCGTTGGACGACGGTGCTCGCGCTCGCTGAGGTTCTGGACTGCGATCCACGGGACATTTTCCCGCCCAACAACGACTACGACCCGGAGCTAAACCGGGTCATAGTCACTACGCAGCAGGTGGATTGCGCCCACCATGCAACGGACTAACTTTAGCCGCAGTGACGGACAGGGCGGCATGGGCGCGTCTGCTGCGCTCCCATTTGTCTCCGCGTCCGAGTTGCGGTCTCGGCGTCCGAGCTGCGCGCGAGCGCGCCGGGTCGCAGCCCGGCCCACGCTGACCACCCGCTGCGCTCTGCGCCGCCCGCACCGAGGACGGTAGTCATGAGCATGAGCGGCAGCACGAGCCACCCATCCGGGCTGCGAGTTCAGGCCGCTGACCTGTCGGCTTCTCGGCCCCCACGGTGGGCGTGGCTGAACCGGATCGTCCTCGGCTACCTGAACCTGCTCATCGGCAACGAGGGCGTCGGAAAGGGCACGCTCGTGGTGTGGCTAATCGCGCGGCTGACGCGCGGCGAGCTAACTGGCGACCTTCGCCACGAGCCGGTGGCGGTCGGCATCATCGGCGACGAGGACAGCTTCGACCATGTATGGACGCCGCGACTACACGCGGCGGGTGCCGACCTCAGCCTCGTCAAGCAGCTCAACAAGCCAGACGGCGGCTATGTCCACATCCGCGAGGACCGTCACAAGCTCGGGCTTGCGGTTGACCTTGAGCGCATCCGCGTGCTGTTCTTCGACCAGCTTCTCGACAACCTCGGAACCGAGGTGAACGACTGGCACGGCAAGACGGTCCGGGACGCACTCCAGCCGCTTCGCTCCATCGCGCGCGAGCTTGACCTCGCCGTAATCGGCTGCCTGCACCCCAACAAGCGCGGCAACAGCTTCCGCGAGCTGGTGTCCGGCGCGGTCGCGTTTAACGCGGTCTCACGCTCCAGCTTGCTCCTCGCGCCGCACCCCAGGGATGAGTCCCGTCGTGTCCTCGTTCGCGGCAAGGGAAATCTCAGCGCCGCCCCGCGCGCCATCGAGTTCGAGATCACCAGCCACCGCTTCAGGGCTAACGAGCACGACTTCAACGTACCACTGGCGGATCACTTCACCGTCGGCGAGATGACCGTAGACGAGCTGATCGACGCCACCCGTTCTCCCGTCGCCGAGCACTCGAAGGTTGCGGACGCTGCCGAGATCATCGAAGCCCTGCTATCCCGCGACGGCGCATGGCACCCCGCCACGCCCATCCACGCCGCCTGTGCAGCCAAGCAGATAGACGAGCGCACCGTCCAACGTGCGAAGGCGCGGCTCAAGCTCGAACACCGCCGCGCCCGGACCTTCCCGGCGTCCACCGAATGGCGCTGGCCGACCGACGACGACACGCCGCCGACTCCCGATGTCGCTGTCGCCGGTGTCGCCAGTGGAAAACCCCACGCAGTAAGCAGTGACGACACACACGACACTGAAGACAGCGCTAACGAGGGACGTGACCGTGGCGCGACTGAGGTAATCAGCCCCCAAACCGACGCTTCCACGGTGGTCGCCGCAACCCCCGAAGAGGAAGCCTTGCTGGCGCGTCTCAGCGGAATGGACGCCAGGCCGAGGGAAGAGCACTCGTGACCGCTAGCGCGCAGCGCGTAGTCGTCCTGAGCGACCCACAGCTCGACGACCTCGCTGAACGTGTCGTGAAGCGTCTGCGCGACACCGATGACGCCTCACGCTCCCGACAGCCGTCGCGGCTGGTGGACGCTGCGACGGTCGCCGCGGCCCTCGGCGTATCCCGTGACTGCGTGTACGCCCACGCGGACGAGTTAGGCGGCGAGCGCATCGGCGGCGGCCCGCGCGGACGGTTGCGCTTTGACCTCGATCGCGCGCTCGTGGCATGGACCTCTCGCTCTCATAGCAAGGAGTCACACACACCGAAACCACCTGCGCCGACAGGCGATGCGGCCCGTCGCCGTCGTCAGCGTATGGGCAGCAGTCCTGGATTGCTGCCCATACGGCGCTCCGCGAGTTACCTGGACTCCGAGCGAGAGCGCTCGTGATGGACCGTCAGCGCTTCGACGGCGAGTTGTGCTGCTCGACCTCAGCTATCGCAGCGGCGAGCTGGCGCAGATCGGCGCCGAGGGCACACAGGAGCCGAATGAGGGTGCTCCAGCGAGCATCGCGCCGCCCACCCTCGATGTTGGACACATATGCCTCGCTCGTACCCACACGTTCCGCGAGCACCTTCTGTGTGATGCCAGCCCGATCGCGCAGCATCCGCATCGCTTGGCCGAGGACATGGGGATCGTCGGTGGTGTTGGGGTCCATGAGCGGTGTCGCGCGAAAACAGGACTTGCGATATCAGGTGTGTTTAGCTACTGTACGTTCACACAATAAGTGGCGCCCGCGGTGCGAGAACACCCGGGCGCCGTGGCACCGAAGACCAAGGGCTTCGGCGCGCAGGCCACGATATCCGTTCAGGCCTTGTGGCCTCTCGCCAGGGCACCCGTCTTCGGGGTCTCCTACCAAGGAGGAACCGACATGACGCCCCTCACCATCCCCATCCCCGCCGACGTGGTGGGAATTCTGCGTAACGCGCTGCATACCGAGATCGGGCAGGACGCTTCTGAGATCGTTCGCGTAAGCGAAGACGGTCGCGGTGACTCCCACGCCGAGGAATACGACAAGCCGCTGATGGACTTCGAGGCGCACCGTGCGCTACTCGACGTGATCGGGTGGAACAAGCCCGACAGCGACGAGGCCGTGCCGATCGACCTCGAACAACACAAGTGGGCGCTCCTGACGACCCTTAAGCGTCGCCTTGCCGTCGAGCACGACCTCATGCAGTCAGACCAACACATGCGGGGAGCAGAGCAACAGCGACAGACCGCGATGGAGTTTGCAAGGCCGCTCGAAGGCTTCCTGTCGATCCTGCTCGCTCGCGTCAAGCAGATCGGGGGCCAGTGATGCCGCGCCCCGCGACAGGTCAGGTAATCGTGGATGAGCGCAGACGTAGCGCGACCTTCGGGCTACGCTTTCGCGCCTACGGAAAGCGCGAGTACGTGACGCTCGGAACCGCCGAGGAAGGCTGGACTCGTGCGAAGGCAGGGACAGAGCTACAGAACGTCATCGCCGACGTGCGACGCGGTATTTGGCAACCGCCGGTCGTGGAGGTTGTGCAGGCGCCGCGAGCGATGCCGACCTTCCACGAGTTTGCTTCGGAATGGTTCGAGCGCCAGAAGGTCGAGGGTGGCAGGCACGGCAAGGGTCTGGCCGGCAAGAGCCGACACGACCTCGAATGGCGCCTGTCGAATCATCTGCTGCCCACATTCGCATCCCGGCGACTCGATCAAATCACAGTCGAGGACGTGGACCGTTACCGACTGGCGAAGGTGCGCGAGGGCAGGCTCGGCGTCACCTCGATCAACAAGACGCTCGCCACACTCGCCGCCATCCTTGAAACGGCCGTCGAGTACGAACTGATCGACCGCAACCCGGCTCGCGGCAGGCGGCGACGGCTACCGGCGCAACCACCGCGCCGGTCGTGGCTTGACCGGGCCGACCATATCGCCGCATTGCTCGACGCAGCCGGCGAGGTAGATCGGAATGCGAGGGTCTGTCGCGGCCAGCGGCGCGCGCTGCTGGCGACCCTGATCTTCGCCGGACTGCGGATCGGCGAGGCGCTATCCCTACGTTGGCGCGACGTGGACCTGGCACGCGGCACGATCACCGTGCGCGCCGCCAAGACCGATGCCGGCGTGCGGATCGTGAACGTGGTCCCGATCCTGCGCGACGAGTTGGGCGCCTACCGGGCGCGGCTGGACGCGGCGCCCGACGCGCTCGTGTTTGGGACGGCCATCGGTACGCGGCAGACTGCGACCAACGTTCGGCGACGGATGCTCGCGAAGGCGGCTGCACTCGCCGACAAGCAACTCGCCAAGGACGACGCCGAGCCGCTACCGAAGCGCTTGACGCCACACTCGCTACGCCGCACGTTTGCCTCGCTGCTGTTTGCCATCGGCGAGACGCCGCCCTACGTCATGGCGCAGATGGGTCACACGACGGCGCACTTGACGCTTGCGATCTACGCCCGGCAGATGAATCGGCGAGACGGCGAGCCCGAGCGTCTGCGAGCACTTGTTGAGGGCCGTGAATGGACGGCCGGTGCTCAGTCCATCGCCGTTTCCGATGAAGCGATCGGACAGACAACCTGAGCTTTACTTCATCGACAAGATCGGCAAAGACCTCACACACCGACCTGGTTGCCGGCGAGGAGTGCCCTGACGATGTTGGTTAGCTCGTCGTCAGTAAGGATTTTGAGCGGCGGCATCGGCGCGTGAGGGTCCTTGTTCTTGCCGATAGCGAGCAGATGTAGGCCGTTCACGAGCGCTGTCCTGTCCACTGGCGTCTTTGCAACCTCCCGTTCGAGAGCGACGATAGCCGCCCGCTCAAACGCCTCCCAAATGTCCACGTAGCCGAGTGTACAGCGAGGCACGGGAGGGTCGTGAATGGGCAGCAATGGGCAGCAGCAGCGATTCAAGCGCCTCCAAGGTCGTCATCCCGGTTGGCGGCGAGCGACGAGGATCCGCTCTGTAGCGCGTATATTTGGTCCTCGCGGGGCCATAGCTCAGCTGGGAGAGCGCCTGCTTTGCAAGCAGGAGGTCGCCGGTTCGATCCCGGCTGGCTCCATTTTGAGAAGTACCTGCTAATTGGCTTGTTTTGAGGCTGGGGACGGCGGCGGTAGGAGTCAGGGGACGAAGCAGGGACTAAGCAGGCTCAGTGGATCGTCGCCAGCAATACGGCGAAGCACTCCACTTCCGCGAGGTCGCTCACGGCTTGCTGCCGCTGGTCGCGCGACCCCTCCTCCGTGAACGTGCGCAGCATCATCGTCGCCTCATCGAGCCCCGCTTCGAGCGCTTCCCAGTGTTCATCGAGGTCGATCTCGACGCCCTCAATCTCTGATGGGTCGAGTTCGACGTGCTCCCACCCGAGCGCATCGAACAGGTCCCGGATCGCGTCGATTTGCTCGAAGTGCTCCGCGAACATCTCGTGGGCGCGCTTGCGACGGTCAACGAGGCTCGCCTGCTCAAGTGCCTGGGCTGCGTCGCCCATCCTGAGGGTGAGCCCCTGCCGGAGGTTGTTCGTGATCGGGCCGGGGATGGTGATGGCGCTCATGGTCGGTTCCTCCTTGGTTGGAGGCTCCGGGAGGACTGCTCTGGCAAGGAAGCCAAGGCCGCTGGGCTGGTAGCTTGGCTGGTGTGCCGGGAGTTGACGCTCTCGGTGCCAGGGGGCCGGGCGCTAACTCCGTCGCGGCCCCCATTTCATGTTTTGGTTCAGCAGAGCGTACACCCTATATAAGCCCTCGTCAATGAGGGGTTATATAAAGCGTGGTGTCTACGACCCCGCTATGAGAAGGTGCGGGGGTGCCGCGCTCATCTCAACCCGACCAAGCCCTGGCAACCGTGCTAAAGCGCCTACGCGCTCAGCGCGAGATGACGCAGGAGGCTGTTGCGTGGCACGCTGGGATTGCCGTCGCCACGCTGGCGAAGATCGAAAACGCACAGACCACGCCGAGTTGGGGCAGCGTGCGCCGGATCATCGATGCACTGGGCGTTTCCCTCCTGGAGCTGGCTAGGGCGGTGGAATCCGAGCGCTAAGGCACGACAATGAATATCTCGCGCGATGGTTGATCGAGCGTTATCCTTGTAGGGCAATGGCAATGCGCAAGATCAACTTGACGCTCGATGAGGATTTGGTCAGCCGTGCCCGCCGTCAGGATCTGGGCGAGGCCGATAAGAGCGACGATCAGGTGGTCGAGGACGCGCTTGCCGTCTTTCTCGGCCTACGGGCTCTCGATGAAGCGCGAGAGCAGGGTACGTTGGCGGCCGAGGATGCCGACCAACTCGCTGTTGAGGAAGTTCGCGCAGTACGCAGGGCACGCAGCCGGGCTTGATCCGCGCCGTCGTAGACCCGAGCGTGTTGGTGTCGGCGTTTATCGGCGACCCTGCGGCCGGGCCGGGGCAACTCGTTGAGGCATGGCGCGACCGCCGGTTTGCGCTCGTGGTCTCGCCATTGCTGCTGGCCGAGCTGGATGAAGTGTTGTCGCGTCCAAAGTTCGCTCGTTGGGCGGCAGACGGAAGGAGCGCGGCCTACGTCGCCGGGTTTGATGCCCGCAGCGAGCATCAGCTGGACCCAGTTGATCCGCCGTCCTCCGGGGTTCGCGACCCTGACGACGATTATCTCGTTGCGCTGATGAGAGCCACACAGGCTGATTTCCTGGTGTCACTCGATAGGGATCTACTCGATGCTCAACTTGATGACCTAGCTGCAATCGACCCGGCGGTGTTCGTTGGTCGCTTGAAGCGATCCGCGACCTGATCACGAGCAACTTCTGACGGCCCACCTGTTCGTCTGGGTGTTCGTTTATAAGCCGAACACCCAAACGAACACGCTGCTGCCCGCTCGCTCCCGAAGTTTGGCTCTGTACCTAGCCCGACGAAGGGGGTCCCCGCCTCTCCGCTCCGCTCCAACCCGGGGACCCCCTTCCTCGACCCAACACACACAGATGTTCAGGGCGAGGCTATGTGCAGAGCGGGAGCGGGAGCGAGCGGGCAGCAGATAGAGATTGAGAGTGACTGAAGGCTGACCAAAGGATGAAGCCGATCAGGTATCGGGTCGGTGGACATGTAGGTGGTCGCTGCGAATGAGGCAGGACAGCGGCAGTAGGAAGAGGGAAGATGCGTCGTAAGGACGGCGACCTGCGGTTGGCATGAGGTGGTGCGGCGCGCAGGAGTTGGGTGGGAGTGGCGGTTGACGACTATGCAGCGGTGAGTATCCAGGCGCGGGGTCAAGCTGGTGAAAGGTTGCTTGGCAGGTCGTTCCCCCGCTGTCAAGCAAGTAGAAGCCCCCGCCGACGGCGGGTACGGCCAGTCACATCACTACTTGCTTGACAGCTCCTCCACGACCTGCAAACGGCGGCGATTGTGTTTGGGCATCCGCCCAAACGGCTCGGGAGAGCCCAGGCCCAAGGAGGAACCATGAACAGCCGCAGCACGCCAACAAGTCCACCCAGTCAAGCGCAAGAAAGGAGGCGAGGTGCATTGCGACGACTTGCCAGAGCAGATGCTCGTTGTCGAGAGTCGTTTGCCTGTGATCGGCTTTGGTGGGCTTACATCTCAGATGGAACATTCGACCGCCGACCCCATAAGCAACCGATCCACGACGACCTATGCCGGACTCCGGGTCGATGCGAAAGCCGTCGAGCCTTCGCACTGCGCCGCCAGCGACGCCGCCCTGAGAACCTAATGCAAGTCGAGGTCCCTGACGCTTTGCTCGATGCCCTGGCAGACATGTTCGCGTCAAAGGTGGCCGACCGGCTTGCCACACCTCGGCCTCCATCGGCCTCACCATGGATGACGTTCGAGGAATTGGCCATCTACACCAAGATCGCCAAGGGCACTCTCCGCAAGCTGGGCGCTGAAGGGACATTCAAGGCTCACGGAGGCAAGCGAAAGCTCTACCATCGCGAGGAGGTCGATGCCGCACTGCTGGGCCTGTCCCATGCCCCGCGATTGAGTCGGCCGATCGTCTTGAGGAGGGCAAGCTGATGGCACGCAAGGAGAAGCCTGAGCGCGTCGAGCGAGGTCTGTATCTCGCGGGCAAGACATATCTCGCTTGTGCGACCCCTCCTGGCTCCCGCAAGGTCAAGTGGAAGACCATCGGCGAGGTCGGGCTTATGGAGGCCCGGCGTAAGCGCGACGCCTGGGCTGTCGAGGTCCGGTCGGGCGGCATCTCTGCCACAGGCGGCAAAGAGACGGTCAAGGAGGTCGCGGAAGCGTGGCTCAAGCACATCGAACGTCTTGTTGACATCGGCGAGTTGCGCGAGCGCACGCTTGAGTCCTACAAGACCGGCGTGAACATCCATCTTGTCCCGAGCTTGGGCACGAGACGCATAAGGTCGATCACGACGGACGATCTAGTTGAGTGGCATCGCCAGCAGCGCGGCGCAGGCGCTTCGGACTGGTCGATTCGGGCGCGGTGGATGGCGGTTCGTGGTGTCCTGAGCTACGCAGCCAGGCACAACATCATCCAGACGAGCCCAGCCGACAAGCTGCTACCTCGCGAGCGGCCGAGCGCGGGGGAATCGAGGCAACGCTTCCTCTCGCGGGAGGAGATGGATTCGATGCTCGAAGGTGCCGAGGAGCCCCGTGCAATCGTCGCAACGGCGCTATTCACGGGCTTGCGGGCGATGGAAGTACTTGGCCTTGTGTGGGGCGATGTGGACTTCGTGGCTGGCGAGGTCCACGTTCGCTACCAGCTCAGTCGCAAGGGCGAGCGGGTGCCGCTGAAGACTAAGGCCGCCAAGCGGGACATTGTGCTGATGCCCGCGCTCGGCAAGCTCCTTCGCCGCTGGCGGCTATCCCAGCCGTTCTCGGGCGACGAAGACTTCATCTTCCAATGCTCAGCGCCGCGCCGACCGATGAACTACAAGCAGCTCTTGGAGCACTTCCACGAGGCCCGCGAAGCCGCGGGCCTCAACGATGTGACCTTCCATGCGCTGCGGCACACATTCGCGTCGATCCTCATTGCCCAAGACCGCGACGTGCAGTTTGTCTCACGCCAGCTTGGGCACACGAAGACCTCAACGACTTGGGACACATACGTCCATCTGTTTGAAGCCCGCAGGCACGCGCAGGATGCCCGCGATGCGTTGGAGGCCGAGTACGGCGACATGCTAAGCGGGGATGAAACTGATGCAAGACATACGGCGAAAGCAACCGCAACCCACCGTGGGCAACCTTAGCTAGATTTGCAAGTCGGGAGGTAGCCTATTGCGAGCAGTGTCGTTCGCGTACTTAGTAGCGTCTCCTCCGCGTCGTACTCCTCAAGTGTGGGTCCATCATTCGGAACAACCCTGGCTATGGCACATTCGTTGGCGCCGTAGGCCGATGTAGAGTCTGACGAACGACGAACGTATCGTCGGAAACGGGAGAAACGATGCCGCAGATAACTATGACGACTTTCCTCGATTACATCGCAGCAACGGGTACAACCCGGCTGAGGAGGGTCCGAGACGCAAGGCAGCAATACGGCCAAAAATATGATCCGGCTACGGACTTTTACGGCCCACTACGCAAGCGGGTAGTCCAAGTCTTCGAGCAAGGGTGGGATCCGAAGCATCTTGAGACCCTTCTGGGCGACGTCACCGATCCAAAGAAGCAAGAACCGTACGCATATTGCCGTAAGGGACTTCGGAAGTGGGCCGGTGCCGCTGGCAAAAAGAAAATCGAATGGAAGCAGCCTCAGAAGTCGGTGTGGGCCAGTAACGGCCTTGAAGTCACCATTAGTCCCGAGCTCTGGCTCGAGATTGAAGGGCAGTCGAAGGTCATCAAGCTCTATTTCAAGGCCGAGAAGCTCTCCCAACACAAGGTCAACCTGTCTCTGCGGCTTTTGGACACGACGTTCGGAAATCTCGGGCACGTCGGCATCTTGGACGTACGCCAAGGTCGCCTCTACGAGCAGACAACCGAACCACCCGAGGGGATCGACGCACTTTTGGCTAGCGAAGCGGCGGGACTACCGGCTCTGTGGAACCTACTAGGGCCGTAAGCACCCTATTGCCCCTGTTAGGCGCTTATTGAGTCTGCTGCCTCAACCGTAAACTTGCTGGTATGGATGCTGCCGCACTAATTGCTCTTGCTGTCGGCTTCGGAGGCGTGCTGCTCGGGGCGGTTCTAACGCGCCGTAACGACAGGGGATCGCGCGCCGACCAGCTGCTCGCGGAGGCTGCCAACGACGCCGTTCGCGCGATTGCGTACGTCGCCGCGAGCAACTCGACCGACGCCGAAGCCCAAACTCACTATGCCTCGGCCGTCTCACGTGTGGCGATGCACGCCACACCATCAGTCGTTGCCGCCTGGCGCTCATTCCAAGATGACGCCACCACAGAGACGACTGAGGGACGCACTCGGATGGTGGCGGCGATCCAAGCGACACGGGCGCAACTCGGCCACGGTTCTGCGTCTGATGCTGATCTCCACGTATTGCTGTTTGGCCCAGGTGGGCCACGGCGATGAGCGGAGAGTGCCAAGACTACTTCGGAGTTGTTAGCGACTGATGATGAGGATATGGACTCAAAGCAACTCATAGCCTCGCTAGTCAACTCGCTGGCGTGGCCCTCCGCCGTTGTGTGCATCGCGATCTTGTTCCGAGCCCAGCTAAAGACGCTGCTAACAGAGCGACTGAGGCATATTGAGGCTGGACCGTTGAAGGCCGACTTCGACAAGCTGGGATCGAAGGTGGAGACGACTCTTGGCGAAGCTGGAATACCTGTGCCGGCTCACGCAGAGTCTGATGAACTTGCAAGCCTTGCCAGACACGCCCCAAGCATGGTCATATCAGAGGCGTTTGCCCTTACTGAACAAGAGCTACGCAATGCGCTCGGATCGATCATCGAGCCTCCTCATGATGACGCCGATGCAGAAGAACTCGCCCAACTTGCTTTGCACCATGGCCTTATTACCCCGCTGACTGTCAATGCGATCGAGGGCATAGCCGTAATGCGTAACCTCGCAATTCGTGGGCCACGTCGCGAAATCACGGCCACGCAAGTGGACGAGTATCTAACCCTTGTCGAGAGCGTTATTTACGCTATTCGCCAGAACATCAAAAGCTACGAAGCGCAACGATCGCCTGAAGTAATCCTAACTGCTGACCCATAGCTCTAGTCGCGTCGGAAGGCGAGTCTGACGACATGTCGATGGGACTAAGCAGGGACTAAGCAAACGGCGCAAGTTACCGCCACGAGCTGGCGTCGTTGAACGAGCAAACCTGCTCTAGATATTGTGCTCTAGAGCACCAATCAGGCCCAACCGACACCAATCGTAGAAAGGTCTAGTAATTAACCGTGCGGGGTCAATGTGCCGCTTCAATGTCGCGTGCTGCCTCTGCGACCGCTTCGCGCAGTTGTTCGAACGTCGCTTGAAATCCGGCGAATGCCAGGTCCGCAAACGGAGGTTTGCGCGCAGTTACTGCACGCGCAAAGTCCTTCTTGGAGAGCCCGACGGACCTCCCCGTGGCCTTCGTGTGCACTGACTCACGCACCAGTGTGGGACCGCCGGGGTTTGGTGTCGTGTACTCCTCGGTCAGGTGATGACCATTCCCTCGGTCGAACTCCTCGGCTAGGAACAAGCGCCGTCCTCTCGTATCCAGGCGCTGAAGCACTGCGTCTTCGTATAGCAACTCGATACATACGCCTTGACCGTCGCGCCAAGGAGGCGGTGACAAGGCGACAGACACGACTCCGTTGCCCCAGTTCTTCCACCCGGATGATTCTGCAACCCTCTTGACGATGGACTCCTTGTCGCTATCGAAGACACACACGCACGGCAAGGCATGAACGGCGCGAGCGAGTGCTTGGCAGTGCTTTAGCAAAGCGTCATCACCATGCAGGTCCGGAACGGCTTTCACGTCCAAGGCAAGGTCCAAGAACAAACCTTGCTTTTGGAGCTGTCTCAGGGCTGCGAGAAGGTGGTCGCCGTCACTGGTGCCCTCGGTAAAAACTTGGGCACGATGGCGTGCCGCAACCGGCGCGGCCCGCCGCGAGAATGTCGGGTCGAGTTCGCTTAGCTGTCCCGCTAGCGCTAGGTAAACGGGATCATCCCAGCCCTTGATTCTGCCTACGTGCTGTATACGTCCACGGATGACGAGGCGAAAATTCGGACGTTGCTTTTCTGGCGGCCAATTCGCGTGGGTTGCCGAGCGGTTGAATACCTCAATGGCCGTGGCTTCGCCGTGTCGCTTCCATACGTAAAGGATATTTCTTAGTTGACGTGTGTATGACCGCGCCACATTGAGCTTCTCATTTACAACAAGACCGGTGACGCGCTGGCGCTGGTTGTTGCGCATCAAACGTACCTTCTGATCGTTAAGGGCGAACCCATTGCTTTGCACGACGGCCACAACTGCTTCGCCTGCGGAAGTCCCATCTCTATTTACCGTGCCAAGTGCTGACGGAAACGAACGCCTGTCTGTCGAGAAACACATGTCGTCGGCGTATCTTGTGTAATAGCAACGTTCGGAGCCGGCGAGCCGCGCAAGCTGGGTATCGAGGCGTCGGCAAATGTAGTTGGAGATGATGGGTGATGTTGGCGCCCCTTGGGGCAGTTCGTTGTTATGACAACACAGCTGGGCGAGCAGGGTTGCCACGTCAGCTGGATATTCGAAAGGGAAGGCCATGAACAATCCGCGCACACGCCCGAAGTTGATCGACGGAAAGAAGTCGGCAACGTCGAGCCGCAAGACCCATTCTTGACGACGGTGTGGACGGGCGTTTGACACGGGACTGCGTTGAGAGACAAAGCCGTGCACGTGAGGCGGTGGAACATAGGAGCGCGCGAGAACTTCAGCGAAGCGGCGCTGCATATCCTTGATCGGCTTAATCGGAGCGTGAATCACACGAGCCGATCCGTCTGAGCGGGCGAGTTCGAATCGCGTATAGCGACGTTGAGGTCGTCGCGCCCAGAGCCACCATGTCATGGTGTGCAGTGGAACACCGACTAGCTGCGCCACGTCGGCTCGTGTGACAAGTAGCGGCAGCGAAACGGCGGACGACTTGTGCGGCCCGAGGTTCAACCTTCCCGTCCTACGAACAGGTGTCCGAGTCGAGAGCCCGACCGCCCGGCCAGGCTAAAGCGAGACGTTTGATGACCGCCGCGAATGCGCTGCGGAAAAACAACCTTACGGGCCGCACTCGCGGATCATAGATCCCGCGTCGGCAGACTGGGCCGTGTTTCGAATAGTTCTTATTCGATTTGTTGCAGCCATCAGCATCGCGCCAATAAGACTTGCCAGGTACATCTTAGACTCCGTGGTTTGGTCAGCAAGATCGGTCGGGACCTGGGCGACTGCTCCGTCCCTCGACGGTCTTTGATCAACCTCGGCTCGGCCGAGAGTGTCGGCTGCTGGTGCCTTTCGAGCGCGCGGATGGCTCACGACGACAGAACGCTAGAAGCACGCGCAGTGCTCGATGTCGCTGTGCTTGCTATGAGCCAAGATTCCGAGCCAGTGCTTAGAGAGGGCAGTCTTGCCTGCGCTACGTCGTGCTGTCGAGCGACATTCGCCCTGCCGGAACATACGCAGAGGTTCGCGTTGACTTCGGCTAGAGATTGGACGATCACGATACGCGCCGGTTTGTTTTTGCTTGCCCTAAAGGCTATCCGCGTATATACTTGGTGTATGAAAGTCGTGAAGGTACGCCGCGTCGGCAACAGCAACGTGATCTCTATCCCGCGGGAGTTCGAGGCCCGAGGTTATACGCCAGGCTCGTCGGTGCTGGTGGAGGAGCTTCCCGGTGGCGAGTTGCGGATCATGTCCACCGAGAAGGTCCGCGAGCGGATACGCAGCGTCGGCGAGCGCCTGATCGGGGAACACGCTGAGGCATTGCAGATTCTCGCCGATCACGATCCCGACGCTTCTCAGCACTGAGGCATGGGGGGCGAAGGGCCGGAGGAGACGGAGCTGGTCTATCTCACGCTGCCGGACGTGCTCGATCTCTACGCGCTGATCATCGGGGCCTCGGCCTCTGAGGCGGCCGATCAGCTACGCAATCGCGATGGCCTGCAAGGTGCGCTTGCGCGGCCAGAGACTTACGCCCACTACGAGGCGTCGGACTTGGCGCTCCAGGCGGCCGTCTTGGCTCACGGCATCGCCGAGGGCCAACCATTCATCGACGGCAACAAGCGTCTAGCCCTCGTGGCAATGCTGACCTTCCTTGAGATCAACGGACTTCGGGTGGAGGCGTCGGACCCCGAGTTGGCCGACTGGATAATCAGCTTCAGCTCGGGGGCGACACCCGAGGATGTCGCAGGCCGTCTCCGCCCGGCGCTGCGGAGCATCGAATAGGTCGATCCCATCTGCCACCCCGAGCGCTCCCCGCACGGACTGAAGGACGAAGCAGGGACGAAGCAAACGGTGAAAGCAACCGCCACCAACGAGCATCATTGAGCGAACAGAGCTGCACTGGAGCGCCAATGAAGCCCAACCGCCACCAACCGCCACCGTCCCACCCAAATTTGCAAGCAGGAGGTCGCCGGTTCGATCCCGGCTGGCTCCATCGATCCTGACGGTGGTCAAACCGCCGGCAGGACGAAGGTTGGTTCGATTGCGTCACGGGCGTCTACGCGGATTTCCTCGGTGAGGTCTTGGAGGATTGTCTTGATGCGTTGCGGCGTGCCGTCGTCCAGCGCGACGCGGAGGGTGTTGCGGAGGGGCTTGGAGGTCGGCGTCGGTCGTGCGCTCGGGTTGCTCGGCGTCATCGAGCGCGGCGAGTTCGCCGGCCCTGACCTCAAGTGCTTTGGCCTGCTCGTTGAGCGCGGCTATGCGTGGGGCGCAGGTGTCCTCGGGCATCGTGCCGGCCTCGAACGCGCGGAAGTAGCGCTCCAGCGCTGAGCGTGTCTCGGCGAGCTTTTGCTTGATCGCGGCAAGCTCGTCGTCGTGCTCGCTGTCGCGTTGGGTGAGTCGCTGGTATGCCTCGTCAATCGCGTGGCTGGTGAGGTCGTGGTCATCGAGCACCTGCCACAGGCGCCGGGTGACGGCCTGCTCCAGCTTCTCGGCGGGGAGCCGGTCGTTGGCGCAGTACTCGGTGCCGTAGCGGTGGCGGGTAAAGCAGGTGTAGTAGGTGTAGCGGCCGTTGCGTCCGTGGGCGGCGGTGCCGATGTATGTCTGTCCGCAGCGTCCGCATCGCACGCGGCCGGTGAGGAGATAGTCCGATGCGTTGGAGCGTCGCTGTGCGCGGTCTTCACCGCGTTCGGTGAGGATCGCTTGCGCGCGGTCGAATAGCTCTCTTGGCACGATCGGTTCGTGTGGCGCCGGATACCAGCTTCCCCGGTAGTAGATCTCGCCAAGGTAAGAGCGGTTGCGGATCACGGTAAGGACGCTCCCGTGGTTCCATAGTCGGCCGCTCTTGGTGCGGTAGCCATTCGCGTTGAGCCATTTCGCTGTCGCGCTTGACCCGAGTTGACGGTTGACGTTGTGATCGAAGATCACCGGGACAAGCGGCGCCTCGGTGGGGTTGCGCTCCAGGTGGTCGCGGTCGGCGGCGATGTCGTAGCCGTAGGGGCGCCTGCCGCCACACCAGCCGCCGCGTGCGGCCTTGCGCTCAAGGCCGGCGAGGATGCGCTCCACGATCAGCGCTCGCTCGAACTCGGCGAACACGCCGAGCATCTGCACCATCATCCGGCCCGCTGGGGTGCCGGTGTCGAATGGCTCGGTCGCGGAGCGGAAGATCACGCCGGCTTGGTCAAGCTCATCGACTATCTGCGCGAGTCCTCGGATCGAGCGGGCGAGACGATCGACGCGGTAGACCAACAGCACGTCGAAGCGGCCGAGCTTTGCGTCGCGCAGCAGGCGGGTGAGTGCGGGCCGGTCGATCACGGTACCGGTGAACTGGTCCTCGTAGCGCAGGTTGGTCTGCCAGTCGGGTTGACTTGAGACAAACGAGTCGAGGCGCACGCGTTGGGCTTCGAGGGAGTTTGGCTGGCGCTCCTCGTCGGTGGAGATGCGCGTGTAGGTCGCCACGCGCACCGGCCCGGCGCTCCCTGCCGGGTTCGGTGCGATGGCGTGGGATGCTCGGCTACTCATGGCTGCTCCTTGGGTCGAGTGCATCCATCTAGATCAGATCGCCGGCTCGATCTCAACCCTTCTGGAAGCCCGCCGGGATGCGCCTCGATCCAGTCCACTAGAAGCTCTGCCAGCGAGCCGACGAGTTGCTGTTCCTGCTCGCTGCTCATCGGCCGCGTGTGGCCCGGCAGTAGCCGTAGCGGTGCGTCGCTGCTTGTCTGTGCTTGCTGCTGAGGGCCGCTCATGTGAGCAGCTCCCAGCGCAGCTTCTTGCCGGTCGGGTGCGTGTCGGCGGCGGGGCGGCCGGGCCGGTTCCAGCGTCCGCCGCCGGCCTCGCCGACGAGCGTAAACCCGCTCGCGCGTAGTGAGGCGCCGCCCTCCTCGGGCAGCGTGTAGGTGATGACCTTGCGGTAGCCGAGCGCCTTGACCGCCCGCCACGCCGCCCGGTAGAGCATCGAGCAGGCGTTGGGTGCGCCATCGGTGCAGCAGCGGCGTACTTCGGCGGTGAACCCGTCATCGAGCGCCCGCGCGATCGGCCTCCCGACCACAGCGACACCCCGTAGCCGCTCGCCGTCGCTTACACCGACGACGCTTATGCAGCCCGGCACGGGCCGGTTATGACGGTGGTACTGAGCGATGTAGGCGTTCGCGACCTTGAGCGTTGTCGGGACGATCGACAACCGCACAGACGAGGTGCGCGCGTGCGCACGCTTGCTTTGGTGAATGTTTTGTTCGTTCAATTGTCATGGTGCCGGCGGAAGACCCTTACAAAGAGAAGAAGGCCGTTTTCGGGCGCGTGCGGGTACACGCGCCCAAGCAAGATTTCGGTTACACGTTCGGCACGGCGGCCCGTTGTGTGTTGCGGCTGGCGGCGTCGGTGACGACTTGGAACGTCGAGCGTGTCGCGGCTGCGCTCCACACGACGACGGTGATCGGTGCTCCTGTGTCTGCGATCGCGGTGGTCGCTGTCTCGGCGCGTGCCGCGCTTGGGACGGTGAGGATCACGAGCGGATCGTGCTCGCGTAGCGTGCTGCGCGGTAGAGCGCTGGCGTAGCGGGCTGCCTTCTCGCGCAGACGCTGCGATGTCTCTGTGCCACGGTCAAGCTCCAACAGCAAGTGAATCGCAGGCTGGTCGGGGAGGCGAAGGACGCCGTAGGAGTCGGGCGCGAGACGGCCATGGAAGAAGCGGTGAAGGGTGCGCTCGCCGTACCACTCCGCGAGCTTCCCACCAGCACGCGCGGCGTCAGCGTGCAGGCGACAGAAGAACTCGTTGACTTCGATGTGGTGCGTGAGCTTGATCGAGTCCGCAACGCTGAGCGCGGCGGCGTGCTGGTAGCGCAGCTCGGCACGCGGGATTTGGTGCTCAGCGGCGACGATGTGAGCGCCGGCCTCATCGAGCACCCAGTAGTGCGGAGCGCTCCCTTGCCCACGCGGCAGCAGTGGACGGAAGCGATCCAGCACCCGCAGCTCGTACAACATCAGCAGTCTGCGGCGTGCGGTCTGCTCGGCGATCCCGGTGAAGTGCAGCCGCCCGAGTTGCCCGGTCGTGAGGACCGTGTGCTCGTAGCAGTCCAATGCGATCTGTCGGTCACGGCCGGTCAGGTGCGCAGCGAGACGTGTCAGCTGCTCATCGCTCACTCGCCCCCGGCGAAGGTTTCCACTACTCATCTTCTCCCCTCTCTACTTGTCGGGGAAAGAAGACGGGTGCGGATTTGGCTTGGCTGCTGGGGTTCTCTCTGGCCTGTGGTGCTGCGGTCCTAGTCGCAGCATGGGGCGCAGCGCCGATCGCATCACCCAACGCAGCACCGGCCGCCGGCTCCTTGCGTTCAAGTCGCTTGAGTGGCTCCTTGCCAGCGCGAGCGAGCCTGTCCTCAACCACCGCCTTCGGCGTGCCACGCTGCCGCGCAAAGATCCTCACGGCCTCGGCTTGTCCGGGGAACGCAGTCGGTAGAGGCCGTGTCGTGACGGTGAACGCCTGCGTTGGCTCGCCGTCGAGGCAGAGGCGCACGGCGGCGGTATAGCGGGGAAGATGGGATAGGTCGTGCGCGGAGAGCTCGGGCTGGACCTCGCGCTCGAGGTGCGCGGCGTCATCACGCGACACCTGGAAATACACCTTGGTCCTGGCGTTCGCGCCAAGCGCCTCGCGCAGGTCACGCGGAAGCTGCGCGAGATGCTGGTGGGCGAGACACAGGGAGAGCCGGTAGGCGCGTGCCTCGGCCGCGATGTCCTCAAACGGTGTCGGCAGGTTCAGGTAGTTATGAACCTCATCGACATATAGGCTGCAATCGACTCGCCGCTCGGGCTCGACGCCAGCGCGGGCGAGCGCGGCCTGCCATACGCGGGCTACAACAAACGAGCCCAGCAGTCGGCTTGTGTCCTCCCCGAGCGTGCCCTTGGAGAGCTTGGCGAGCAGCAGCCGCCCGCCATCGATCGCACGCGGGATATCGAGCGTCGTCTTCGGCTGCGCGATGATCGCCCTGACTGGCCCGCGCAACAGGAACGCGCGTAGCTTGTTCAACAACGGCCCCGTGACCTGCGCGCGCAGCCCGTCCGATAGCTCGCCGTACCACTCCCAGAACGGGGCGAGTACCGAGTCCTCGACCTGCCCCGCGAGTTCGGCCTGCCGCTCGCGGCTGGTCAGCAGCGTCGGCACGTCCGCGAGCGTCGCGTCCGGCGCATACATCGTCAGCGTCAACAACGCTGCGCGCAGAATGTCATCGGTGCGCGGACCCCAGAACCGCTCGAACACGCGATGGAAGATCCCCACGAGCTGATCGACGCCAAGCTCGCGGTCTGGGCTGTCCAGCACGTTCAGGCCGGGCGGCGCCTCGTCCAGCGGGTCGAGCAGGTCAACCTCGCTCTCCCGGCCGGCGGGTATTCGTTCCAGCAAGTCCTCTACGAGATCGCCCTTCGGGTCGATCACGACCGCACCCCGACCAGCATCGAAGTCAGCGAGCACGAGGTTGGCGATCAAAGTGGACTTACCAACCCCTGTCGGCCCCAGGATGTGAAGGTGCTGGCGGGCGTCCGCGACCGCCAGATTCACCCTCCGGCCCTCCGGCGTGACTCCCAGCGGCTTACCCTCGACCGGCAGGCCGGGCGGTGGCGGTGCGTTGCGCGCACCGGCCATCACCACGCCGGGGATCGCACGGGTGGATGGCAGGTGCGCGAGCGCCGCAAGCTCCCCGGTGCTCAGCAGGAATGCGCGGCGCCCCAGCCGCCGCTCGCGCAGCTTGCGCTCAGCGCCGAGCACACGACGACGGCGCAGACAGGCGCGAGGCCCGTTATACGGCGCGAACGCGCCGAGGATCGCATGGATGCGACCCCGCGCCTCCCGTCGTGATGACCCGCTCACCGACACGCGGATCAGACAGCGATACAGCGGCTGCGCGCTCTTGTCCATCACCGCCCGCACATCAGGGCTGACCGTCGGGTCATACCTCGGCGGCGTCGGTGCGCTCATCTGCCACCAGTCGATAAGCCGCAGCACACGGCTCGCCGGCACACCTTGACGAATCCGACGCGCGCCAGCACGCAATCGCTGCTGCTCACGCGCCGTGGCAGGCCGGGCGATCACCTGCACCAGCGCCCGACTACCATCCACAAACCCGGCAAGCTGCCCCAACAACAACGGCAACGGGTCCGGATCCATCCCGGCGTTCAACGGGAACGAGTCCGGCCCGGAAAGCGTCAACTCACATGCGATACGGGACCCGCCGGCAAGGGCTGGCGCCTCCTGGGCCGGCTGTGTGCTGACGCTCGCGCCCGGCCACGCTGATGCGATGGCGCGCTCGACAAGGCCCGCCGGGATCGACGTGGGCACCCAAAGGCGAAAGACCGTGCCGGCTTCGCTCGCCTCGACCTCCCACGAAAGATGCGGCTGCCCCGAGAGCAGTCGTGCCCAGCGAGGACGCAACAGATCATGGAGCGCCTGCCACAGCAACAGGCCACCGACCGACTCGACATCGGGCGGCACCCCAACCGTCACCAGCCGCGCACCCTCCACAGGACGATGCGCAGCAACGAAGCGAACAAGCAGCACGACGGTCACACCCGCCAGCAGCACGCTGGCGACGATCGGCACAACGCGCTCCGCCACGGAGAGCACATGGCCAAGAACCGCAAAGGCTTCGTGCCACGGCCGATCAGGTTCGATCAACCACCGCTCGATCAGCGCGTTCGGGCGATGAGCAGGCTTGATATACGCGCTGGAATGACTCATAGGCAGCTCCAGGTGTAGGCCGGCGGTGAACACTCCGCCTCGGGGCATTTCCAAGAGAAGAAGGTCCGTTCCGGTGTCCTGGCGGTACGCGAGGGCGATAACTTTTGGCGGGGCGGCAACCCAGAAAGGTCATCCTCGCCCCCGCTACGGGACAGGCTCACCAAGAGATTTATCTCCACGAACACCCAGGCAAGGGACGGTCGGGCCCCCCTGCGGTACAACTCTGCCGTCGTGTCAGCTACGTGTCAGCAACATGGTTGCTGGCGCTACTGCACAAAACCCCGCCACTGATCACGATGTAGAGAAGTCGTTGAAACGCGTAGTGAGTTGGGTGTGTACGTAGATCTCAGCAACGCTTGACCGCACTCCTCGCAGGTCGTCCTCGAACGCCACGGCGCGACAGTCCATCTCGCCAACTCGCACCTTCGCCGCACAGAACAAACGGTAAACTGCCGCACCCTCTGCGTGCCGGTTCTTCCACCATTTGCGCGGGATATCGACCCCGCGCCTGTTGGCCTCCGTCTGCATCAGGCGATTGGCAAAGCCAGCCGCTCCGGGCGGCCTTCCGAGCTGCGTGTGCTGGTCGAATCGATAGCGAAAGCTCGTGATCGGCGGCTCGCCGCCGGCACGCGAACGAGCCGTGATGCCGGTGCGCCCAACGTACAAATGTCTCCCGCCCTCCGTGAACAGGTAAACGCCTCGCTGACCCTTCGGTGGACGCTTACTGATCCCGTACACATCGCTTGCCAGCAACTCAGCGAGCATTTCTGGCAGCCAGTCAGTGAGGTGCGCCCAAGCGGCTGCTGAGTCGATCGGCGCTCCGACGGCTCCAGCCGCAGCTCGCGCCAACGGCAAGTCATCGGGCAAATGTGGCTCAGCCATCCCGGTGTCTCGCTAGCTCTCCCGCGATCTGCACCTGATCCTGGGGAGGAAGTCGGTCGAACGCGTGGCGCCGCTTCTCAGGCTCAAGTGTGGCGAGTACGTCAAGGTTGATCGCGACTGGAGTGACGGTCGAGAGCTGCCGGCGTAGATCGTCAGCCGCGTGCCCCTTGGCGTTCAGGGACGCGAGCATGCCGGTCGCTGCGAAGGCGTAGTGCTCTGCCGGTAGGTCGGTAAACAGCTTTTGCATGAGGTTGCCGACAGGTCGCGCCTTCTCTCCAAAGTGCTGAACGAATTGGGGAATGAGGAGAGGGAGCCAGACGACGATCGCGTGAAGGAGCCTGCGGACGAACTCGAACTCGTCGTCCGTCGCTGAATCAAGCATGGCGCGCAGCTCGCCGGGAGGGCGGAAGCCTGCAAGGCGAAGGGTGTCCTCATCCAGCGGGATCGCCGCAGCCAAACCACCACCTCGCCCCGAGCGAAGCCCAAGCATTCGCTCAAAGAGAACCGCGTCAGCCCTTCGACGCACGATCTCCTCCTCGTCATTGAAGGCGAATGCGAGGGCGTATGCGCACGCACGTATCCGCTCGTCTGATGTCATGCGGACGATCCGTGGGAGCGCCGCCTTGCCGCGCTTGCCGGCGAACTTGCGAGCAAGCGCCTCAATCGCGCTGGATACGTCGCCGGCACCGTTTAGCTCGCGCGTTATTTCGTGCTCCCACGTATCGACGAATGTGCGGAGCGAGGCACGTGCGTCCGCGATGTCAATCTGGAATCCCTCAATCCAAAGCACAATCAAGATCACGTCGAGGCTGCGTGTCTTCCCTCGCCAATGCAACAGGCGCAGAAGCTGGCTCCCGCTCACTGGCGGATAGACCCACGCAGCCCGGCCGGTGCGCTGCTCCCCCCGCGGCAGAAGGCCCCGGTAGCGCCATAGCTCAAGCGAGCGAGCGCTTACCGGGTAGCCATGCTCAGCGGCCAATGCGATCAGGCGCCGAGCATCTACCCAGTCATCCTCCATTGCTCCCACTTTAGCAGCCAACAACTAGCACGTTGCGGGATCGGTCCCATTTTGACCCCCAACAACTCGCAAGTTGACATTTCTCTACCAAAAAGGCACTGATCCAGCGAAACGGTCGCAATGACCTGCTACAAAGGCAGGCTGTAAGCCCCATTGGGGAAGGTACTATCTGACGGAGAGTGACGATGACTGACCAGCAGCAACGTATAGCGAGCTATGTCTCGCGCAACCCAGCATTCAGCCCCTACTTGCGCCAGGGCCAGACGATGCCGCCGCCGTGCCCCTGGCTGGAGGCGATGGCGCGGCAGCTCCCGCCGCTTGAGCAGTTCCGCCGGGAACTACTCGAAGACGCCGAGTTTCAGGCTCTGAACCTCGGAAGCTGGCTCGGCACCACCGACGGGCAAATCATCGCCGACGCGGTGAGCACTGTCATCCCGCCCGTATACGGGCCGGCATACCAGCTAGCCGTCAAGGGGCTGACGCTTGCGGCAGAAGACCAAGCTCAAGAGGGAAGGAAGACCGCAGGGAAGATCGCGCTCGGCGTGATCTTCGTGGGAGGCGCGGTAGCCCTCGCCTCCGGAAGCGAGGCTTAGCTGACCTGCCCGCGCCGCCGGCCGTCAATCCGAGCCGTCAGCGTCCTTCCATTGCCACACGTTGCGCCGTCCTCTGACCTCATCGACATCGGCGCAATCGTCCCCCGGCTCGAGCCACTCCCGTAGGCAATACGTGGCGGACCCGAGTTGCCAGCACTCCGTTTTTAGACGTCCGGCGAGGTCGAACCAAGCACCCGACGGGACTTGATCGGCGTCGAGCAGCCGGTGGGCCTCGTCCAAGGCGACATGTACCCGCTGGCGAAACCCGTCGATGCGCTCGCCGGCAGCGCTACGTGCGTGACGCCACCGACGATGCTGCGGCGACTCCGGCAGCTCAACCGTCTCGGTTGCCGCGCGGGCCTGCGCAAGTGCTCGGCGTCCGGCGCTCGTGAGCCCCACGACATTGAGCCCTTGGCGACGCAGATCGCGCAGCAGTCCGGCAGCCCGTAGCGCGTCTAGCTGGGGGCGCAGTTGGCGAGTAGTCCAGCCGCTATGAAGGAACCCCAAGTGCTCGGCGAGGTCCGCCCGCAAGACGCCCTCGTCCTGCCGCTCGTTGTGGAGTTCGGCGCGCTCGACGGCAGCGAGGATTTGGGTGTCCGAGACGGGCTCGACCCGGCGAAGTTCGCCGGGCTCGAGCTCTCGGCGCCCCCGTGTCGCGCTGGCTCCTGTGCTTCCGGCGGATTGCTGTGCGTCTCTCGGCTTGGGCATCTCCGTCTCCTTGGCTTGGAGTGACGCCGAGGAGCGCGCACAAACGAGCACGACAGGCAGCCGCAGACAGCTACGGTTTGGCCGTGGCATCGAAGGGCATGATCCTTCGGCGCTACAGGCCGGGCGGGTGCGACAACACCCGTCCGGCCACTCAGTTGTCGATTGCGACGGATGGGGTAGCAGACCCCGGCCCGGATCGCAACTCGACGGAGAGACGGGCGCTGCGCAGCCCTATTGCCCATGCCTGCTGCGGAGCGGCATGCGCCCCACTCGGGGCTTCAACCGCTATTCGGTTGGGTTGAATCGTGGCCGTGACGATCGCAAACGTGCCCCGGCAAACGCCCGAACGTAAGCATCCGGATCGTTTATGAACCTAGTGAGCAGCGCTGTGCGTGCATCGAGCGCGAGCTGATCGGCGTTTGCCAGGATCGTCAGGCGCACGTTGACAGCCTCGTCGTCAACGAGTCGGCTTAGCACTGGCTCGGGCGGGGACATCTGATTGCGGTGCATCGAGGTGGACACGGCGGCAGCGCGGACCTGACTGTCCGGATGGGTCAAGCTCGCACCCACGGCCCCAGGCAGAGGAACGTGCGGCATACGCGTCAGCGCGTCGATGGCGGCTGCCATCACAAATGGGGCGCCTGCGGCTAGCGCGTCGGTGATCACTTTTTTGTCTCCGGGCTGATCGTCGTCCGCATCGTGCCGAAGGGCGCTCCAAGCGGCCAACGCGGAGCCTTGCAGATACCACGCGCCTGGTTGGTTCATCTGGAATCGCGAGAAAGCGTCAGCTTCATCCGGATAGTCCCAGTCGGATCGCTCTACCTCGCCGGCTACGATCGGCACCATCTCTCCAGCAAGTCGGCGCGCGGTCGCTGAGTCAAGCGCCGTCGCGACATTGAAGAGTGCACTTGCGGCAGACGCACGGTTCATCAGGGGTAGTTCGTTGTCGCCCGTGATCGCCGCCATCTTCTCCGCGAAGCCCACTCGCATCGGCTCGGGACAGAACTTCGCCAGTACTCCCGACATCTCATATCCGCCCATCCCCACGCGCCGGTAGCTACGGCCGTCCTCTTGGACTGTTTCCATCGGCTGGCTATCGATCACGATCTGAACGGAGTTGGCACACGCCGCGGCAAGCTCACCGTCGTGTTCGGGCAGTCCAGCACAGGCGGCGACCTCCAAAGCGTCCCTGGCCCCTGTCTTGGCTCTGGCCACGATTGCGTCGGCGGCGTCGGGATGGCTCGACAGTCGTCCGCCAAGCCATATCGGAGATATACCGCGCAATCCGGAATCGTCCAGGAATGCCTTGAGCAGCGTCTCGGTCTCATCGCTGACTTCCGCGTTCGTCAGCAAGATAAGCGCCTCTACCGCGGGTCGGGTAGTGCCGATGAACATATCCAGCGCCAGTTCCCGTAGTCTCCCGATCGCCTCATCCTGGACGTCGGGCTCCACGCCAAACACAATCGCGGCCAGTGCCTCTTGAGCGCGCACGATGGGTTCGGGCCCCACGAGCGACTGGACGTCGCGCTTTGCCTCGGCGATGATCGGCGCCTGGATCTTGAGCAGTATCTCGGGAGCCAGTTGCCGTCCCACCGCGGCGATCACCGAATAGCTGGCCGCCCGGCGCCATCGTGCATCTCCGACATCGAGCGCCGAACCTAGCTCGCCTACCGGTGCGGTTCGTGCCGCGTCGGCGGCCTCCTTCTCTCTGCCTGCCCGCACGTAAGCCCAGACGGCGTCACTGGGATGGTCGGCGGTCACGTTCAGCTCACCGAGCAATTCCATGCAGAACATTGCGCCGCGCAGGTTGCCGGCTCGGCGGTGCTCGGTGTAGGCCAGCCAGTACGAGCGCAGCGAATCGGGAAACTGCTTGTGGAGCCGATAGCTCATGCCGTGCTCCTCGAACCGGTCGGCTCGGCGCGCAGGGGTATCGGCATCGCCACGCAGATTGGCCGCCCACGGCCGGATCGCCTCGCCCTCGGTCGAGAACTCTCCGTTGAGACCGCCGGCAATCTGGGAGGCGAAATAGGCTTCACGCACCTGGTCGTCATAACCGCGCCGTTGGCGCCAGCGCTGCACCGCTCGGCGAAATGCCTCGCGTGCGTCGGAGACCCGGCCTCGGCCCGCGAGCGTGACACCCCGACGCTGCCATGCGATTGCGGCGGCATCAGACGCGTCGTCGCCTAGATCGTGGACGAACTCCCGTATCTGCTCCCAGCACATGTCCGCTCGATCAACTCCGTGGATTGCTTCCTCGGCATCCATGTAGTCCAGTGCGATCTGCAGCCGGTGGCCAATTGCAAGCGGCACATCGCGCACCTCATCCGCCGCCTGAAGAGCGTCGGCGAAACGTTCGCCTACGCAAAGAAGCTCTACAAGTCCAGCGGTAAATTGAAGTCGCTCGTCATCGTCGGGCGCGGTGCCGTCGGAGTCCAGCCTCTGGATAGCCACGGCCAGGTGGTCAGTCGCTTCCAAGAGGCCTCCCGGCCAGTCCGCCAGTGCCTCGAGTGCATGTGAGCGCCAGCGCTGATCCTCGGGCGTCAGCTCCAGCAGCCGGCGAGCCATATATGGCGCTCGCTCCGACATCGCCAGGACCGCGCGCCGTAGCGCATCCACAAGAACCTCGGCGGCCTTAGCGTTATCGCCGACTTGCTTGTACAGCGCACTGGCTCGGTCGCTGTAGATGTCGGCCAGCGGGGAGTAACCAGCACTTAGCAGACCGTGCGACACTTCGACGTACACTGCCGCGGCGCCTGCTGGATCGCTCTCCTCCAGATCCCGGGCTTCGCGCTCTTGCTCAGCCATGCCGCTGTCTTCGAGCGGCTCGGCCACAAGCGCCTCGTGCCAGTCCGCTGGCAACGGCTTGCTCGGCCTTTCCTGTGGGCGTTCGTCAGACTTCGGGGCACGCGGCGCCGAAGTGATCGGGCCGGTTCTTATGTCCTGGCTCGTGTTCCCGATCAGCCCCGTCTGGTTGGGGCCGAGGCTCATGAGCAGAGTCCCAACCAGCCTCTGAAAGGCGCGACGTAGCTTGTCCTCCAGGTCTTTGAGGTCGCCGAACTTTGCGATCAGTGCCTCTCGGTCGTCCTTGATTTCTGCTTTGAACTGGACGACTTGCTCATACTGGGCCCGATCAGCTACCGCATCTTCCTCAACCTCACTGAAAAACAACCAGAGGTCTGGGAAACCCTCACTGGAAGCCCGATATCGATCACGCGCGATCATGTACTCCTCCTCGAATCCAGAGCTGTATGCGCCTGTCTGTGAGCCCCATCGATCGGCTAGCAGCCCAGCGAAGACGGTGCAAACTCTCGCCATCGGATTCAGACGTTCCTGTGGGCGACCGGAGCCGGGCGGCTGGTCCTCCCAGCGCAGAGAGCGGAAGGCGAAGGGAGCTGTGATCGGCAGACTCTTCTCCGTCTCAATCATGAGCTTCTCGACTAGCGCACGCTCATCGTCAAGCCCACTAGGAGACGCTATGAGAACGCGGATGATCCGATCCTCAGCAGCCAATTTGCCCCCGAAGCCAGGTCATGCTCATGGGTTGATCGTACTGCTGGGACGGGAGCGTCGATTGAAGCGGATGAGGTGGCACGCCCGCCTCGGAGCGACGGTGCGCCCAGCTATATCTCGCCACCGTCGTTCCAGCCGCAACGATCTCCGCTACCCACGGCATTGCATTCTCGTTCAGGAGCCGTCCGTCGAGTATTCAGCACGGCGCGGAAACCACAGCCACGCGAGCCTGCCCTGTGCCTTGCGCTGGTTGCGGAGGATCTGCCGCTGACGCTCCTTCAGGTCAGTGAGACTCCACGTAAAGTCAAGCGACACCATCAACTCTGTGTCGCGTTCCGATGCAGTCTGCGCTTGACGCTCATCGGGAGTGATAGCGAGCTTCATTAGGCCAGCGACCTGATTCTCGCTGCGGCGATGAAGGTGCAACCTCCGGCCACCGTAGGAGAGAAACCAGATGCGAGGGTTGGGTGACACGAGTCCGACTAGGTACCACATGAATGCCCTGATGCGAATCCTTGGACCTGGCAGGAGCCGTGGACGGATCGGCGAGTTACCCTCAAGCACCGATGCACCGGACACAGTGCGCTTCAACCGTGGGTGAACGAGCCGTCGCGTCCCCTCTACCGTCTTCCAAGTCATGTCACTTATGCAGTGAATCGGCGTGACATCGTTGAAGTGCTGGCACGCGATCCCGATACGTAGGACGCGTCGACCCCACCGAGCATCAAGGCTTGCCTCCCACACAACGGGTTCAGTCGCCTTCGAGACTACAGCTAGCGATCGATGGAGTAGGCCCAGTGTCTGTCTGGCTGGATAGCTCCCCGTCTCATAATGAAATAGGAACGCATTTAGGTCGTGTGCGAGGTCATGTGCTGCCGTCAGCACCGCTTGGGGATAGCGCACACCGTTCAATTCCAAGATCCCGTCGGTACGCCACTGCCTGATCGTCTCGACAGTCCAGAGCATCGCCCTAAACTTAGCCTCGCAGTCGATGATCTCCCTCGCCGTCGTGAATGCGAAATCAAAGCGCATCCAGCTCTCGATCTGGGCCCGCACCTCATGTGCTCGATACCCGGCTTCGGTATTGCATTGCGGTTGTTCTGTTGCGGCGAGCACCCTCTGCTGCGCAGCTCTGAGCAGCGGCGGAAAATGCGGAACGGCTGCATCACGCGCGGGGCGCAACTCGACGTAATGCGTCGTCATAGCCTCGTATGTCTCACGTCTGCGCTCTCGGGCAATCGGACGAAACTGGGCGACCGCCCATGTGCCCGCAACAAGCGCGATCGCTATTGCGGATGAGGCGCCCGGGTCGTTGATCCACTGATGAAGCAGGCTCATGATCGCGCCAGTGTACGGGCAAGACGGGCGCTAACCGGAGGTCGAAGGTGCGGGACTCGTTGGTGCATTGAGACCCTCTTCGTCTCGTGGGCGGATCCGAGCGCCACCGCTGGGCGCGAAGCTCCGCTGCCCTGCCCCGTCGATCCGGGTCCGTTGATCCTGGGCGACATGGGAAGCTCTAGCCAGCGGCAACATCAGCAACTGTCTAGGGCGTGCAGGGTCGTCCTGGCGTGTGGGAGATGATGTGGGCGCATGACCTTCGAGTGCGGCGCAGAGGTTCGGGCGCCGAGTCAGCAGCACTCGATCTTCCGTCGTCCCTGGCGGAGGACCGGCGTCTGCGGCGGGGGCTATCCCGCGTCGTCCACCGCCATGCGTCCGCAGGAAAGCAGCGCAGAGCGGTTCGACTTCAGGTCGGCTGGCTCCATTTCGCCGGAGATTCTGGTTCTTGTGTGAACTCCAGCCGCGGATGCGTTGAAGCTTCAGGCTGGGGACGCAAATGCTGGTGTTGCACCGCGGTGCTACCATGAGCTCCGTGCCGACACGATTTGCCCGCATACCCGTCACGAAGGATCGAGCGCTAGCAGAGGCGCTGGACCGAGTGGTGTCCCTCGTTGAGCCTGAGCAACCGACTGCTTCGCTGGTACACGACCTTGCCATCCGCGGCGCCGAGGCAATGCTCGCCGAGCGCCAACAGGACGCCGAGCGCATTGAGCGCCTGATCGAGCGCTCGACATCGACAGATCCCGGGTTCGATGTCGACGTAGCACAGCGCATTGACGAGCTTGCCTGGGGCAAATGACAATGGAGGATGCGGCCCCGTTTGGGGGTCGAGTGCTGATTGCTGACACCTCCGTTTGGGCTCGTGCGTCACACCCACTCGTCCGAGATTTATGGGTCGCAGCGCTACGCGGTAGACAGATAGCAACCTGCTCGATCGTGACACTCGAGCTGCTGTACTCAGCACGGGATGCTCGGGAGTTCACGCTCGTTGAGGCGGATCAAGCTCTTCTACGCGATGTTCCAGTCTCAGCCTCGGCGCAGCGAGCCGCAATTGGAGCGCTGCGAGTTCTGACCTCCGATGGACCTGGGCAACATCGAGTTCCCCTCGCAGACGCATTGATCGCAGCCGCGGCACAAGACGCCGGCCTCGACGTATTGCACTACGACCGCCACTACGACCGCCTTGCACGAGCGCTTCACTTCACGAGCGTCTGGGTCGCACCCCCCGGTGCTCTCGAGCAACAGACACCTGGCTAACTCCCTACGCTACATCTCATGCCCACCTACGCAGAGTCGAAGCTTGCGCCTGAGCATTACGGATTTCCGATCTTCTACGAACTCCTTCCGCTGGATGCAGCCCTAGCCAAAGAGGCATCTGCGATCGAGTCCGACCGCGACGCCTTTGGCGAGGAATTTGACGCCTATCGAATTTCTCAACTCGACATGGTCCGCTCGGTATACGCGGCTGGATCGGCAGCAGGCACTGCATATTCTGTGCGTGCCCCTAACGGAGAGTGGAGCAGCGCAATCGCCTTGGCGGACCTAGCGCCGCTCAGCCCCGAGCAGTTCCAGGCCGCACGCACGAGCAGCTGGCTCACCCAGAACCCTTGAGATCGACAACCCCAACAAGAGCTCGCCGCAGAATCTCTACCCGCGCTCGACGGTTTAGTCTTTGCCCGCCCAAGTCCATGTAACCCGACTCAATGCGAACCGCAGGTAGCCCCGCCGTGACGGGGCCTTCGTGACGCGCCCGAGATAATTCGAACCTCTGACATTATCCCACCGAGCGCTAGTCAGCCCACCAGTCGCGCTGACCCTCCACGTCGTCGCGCGGGTTCTCGCCGAGGCTAGGTGCACCGAAGATGAGGATCTCGAGGCCGTCCGCCCCGCCCTCCTAGCCTCGCCACGTGCCGGGTGGGACGCGAACCACGTCGCACTCCTTGACCTCGACGATCTCGTCGTCGAGCTTCATCCGCCCGCTCCCGCGCACGACCACGTAGATCTCCTCCTGCTCCTTATGCGTGTGGCCGTATGGGAAGCGATAGTCGGGCGGGATGCGCTAGTAGCAAAGCCCGCACTGCTCGAGCTTGAGCGCCTTGCTTGCGTGGCGAAACTCCAGGTCCGGCTCGCCGTCGAAGTTGGACCCGAGATCCTCCAGATCCTCCTTGAGGTTCCTGAGTGTGAACGGCACGGCCGCGATCCTACTATTCATCTCCGTCCCGCTTGCGGGGCGCGGTTGATCGCCGCGAGTATCTGTGCGCCGAGACTGGCTCAACTCGGCTGCGGTCCGAGCGGTACAGTTCGTGGAATCGTCGGCCGACTCCGGTAGCTCTATGTCGTCCGTCGTGCTCATCGCGGCTCCTTTCGAGCACCGAACAGCACACGCACAGCGAGTCGCAGGACCGTCTCCGCAGACAGCTACGGTGGCCCAGTGGCATCGAAGGCGTAATCTTCGGTGCCACTCGGTTGTCTTGACTTGGCCGCGATCAGAGCAGAGCCGGCGGCGGAACTTTTTGCTTGCCTACGGCTTCTCGGTTGTCTTGGCTGGCGCTATCAGAACAGAACTCGTGCGTGATCTCAAGACCCCGCAGCCGCTACGGGGTCAGTCAGTACACGGAAGCGCTCAGACGCCGTTAGCTTTATCCGCTTCGTCAAGCGACATTTGCCAGTGAGCGACGCAAAGCGGTTCGCATTGAGTCGGGTTGGCTCCATGACCAAACGCCAGCTCGCGTAGGTGTCTCCTGACATGATTCGGCCGGTGCTCAGGCGTGTCGCTCTCCTGCTTGTCTTGGTCGTGCTCGCTGATGGCGGCGTGACGATCGCGCTTGCCCGCTCTGGCAGCGGGAGCACATCGATCACGAAGACGGAGGCGGATGCGTTCGCTCAGTCCGTCAACCTGCGAGTGAGCGATCTTCCTGGAGCCACAGCCCTTCACGGCGCCATCTTCGGTCCAGAAGCCGTCCAATACGAAGCTCTGAGGTGTGGCCGGCAAGGCAAGCTGGGCGTTGATCTGGTCGGGGGCGGCGAAGCGTGGCTCACCGACAGCCAGAGGACCGTGGCCTCCATCGTCGCGGTTGCACCGAGCCAGCGCGTCGCCAAAACCGCACTCGCCGCGCTTGGATCACGGCGTGGTCGCACTTGCCTCACACGCGCTCTTGGCCGCGCCCTGACCTTCGAACGGCACCACGAACTTGAGCGCTCGCACGCCGTGAAGGTCACCTTCGTTCCCGTCGCCAAGCTCATCGGTGGAAGGACCGTCGCAATCCACGTCCTTGCGAAGCTGCCTCCGATCGAAGAAGAAAACCTGCCTCCGAAGCCGAACGCGAGATACATCGACATCGATGCAGCATTCTTTCGCATCGGTCCTGCCGAGGTTGCCTTTCTTGCGCTCGGCGCGACCCAGTTCCCACCCGCGACCGAAGTCCACCTGCTCGCGCTCCTGCACAGCCGCGCCGAGGCGCACAAGCTCTAGGGTCCTCAGATCGCCATATGCACCGCCATCAGGAAACGAGCTCTACCTCGATCGCTGCCGTTAGCTCCTGCGACTCCGGCTTGACCGTCGGGTGAAAGCGCGCCACCGGGCGTCCGTCGGCGGAGACGAGGAACTTCTCGAAGTTCCACTGCACATCGCCAGCGTCGCCCTTCTGGTCAGTAGGCACTGAGGTTCTTGAAGATCGCCATCGCGCCTATCCTAGGCCAGCGCCGACGCGGGGCTGCGCTTGGCCCAACCCTGGCGCAGCAGATCGAGTAGCGCGTCCGGCGGTTGCGCACCGGAGGCACCCAGCTTACGATCGACCACAAATGTCGGCACCCCGCTGATCCGCAACTCACCTGCGGTGCGCTCGTCGGCGCGAACCTCATCCGCGTAGCGACCTCCCGCGAGCAACTCGCGCACCTCCTGCTCGTCGAGCCTAACCTCAGCGGCCAGGCGCACAAGCGTGTCGTGGTCTGACATCAGCTCGCCTTCGGTGAAGTACGCGCGCAGCAGGCGCTCCTTCATCGCATCCTGCAGACCGTGGGTCTCTGCAAAGTGCACAAGACGGTGGGCGTCAAAGGTGGTCCCGCTGCGGGCGATGTCGAAGCGGAAGGGAAGGCCATCGCCCGCCGCCACGCCCGTAAGCTGCTGCTCGGCCTCGCGGGCTTGCTCGACGGTCATGCCGTACTTCTCCGCCAGGCGCTCCGCGCGATCGCCCGTGCGCTCATGAGGCGCACCGGGGTCGAGCTCGAAACTCCGCCAGGTCACATTGACGTCGTCGCGGTGCTCGAACTGCTCGAGCGCAGCCTCGAAGCGGCGCTTGCCGATGTAGCACCACGGGCACGCGATGTCAGACCAGATCTCGACGTCCACAGCAGGCTCCTTTGTTAAGCAGAGAACCCACCCCACTATAGGATCATCGCCTTGTTGGCTCGTCGTGCTCGCTGCTATCCAGTCAGGAAGGCCAAGCTGGCGCAACAGCGGCGGGAACAGGCGATTACTGAACCGCTGCGAGCGACATTCGGCCGCCACAAAGCCGCGCAAAGCGATTCGTATTGACTTCGGTTGGCTCCACTCGCAGAAGTTAACGCAAACCACCGGATGCATAAAGCGTCAGGTTGGTCTGAGGCTCGCAGTGTGAGACACAAATATGGCAGCTAGGCAACGTTGGTGTCGTAGCATCTGGAGATGGCTCAGGTCCTCCGCAGCACGGATTGGCAGGTCGATATCATGCTCGCCAACCCACCGTTTGGGCGAGGCCACCTGCTGCCACAGCCGGCAGCATCGTCTGTGGGGGAGCTGGCGTATCTCGAATTGTCGATGGCCATACTCAAGCCGCGTGGGCGCTGTGCCGTCGTCGTTCCCGACGGCATCCTCTTTCGTGATGAAGGTCCCTTCCGCAGGGCTCGCGAACGGTTGCTAACCGAGTTCGCGGTGGTCGGTGTTGTTCGACTACCCGTGGGCACCTTCGCATCTGCCCCAACCATCCGCACCAACGTGCTCATCTTTGAGCGGGACTCGGAGCAGCCAGATGTGATCCGGTACTACCAAGTGCAGTCGACAGGCAGTCCGCCCACGCGGCCCCCTCTGGAGTCCGACGCTCTCGCTGGTGCTGTCGCGTGGCTTTGCCACGGTAAACCAGATCGGTACTCCTGGGAGGTTCGTGCCCAAGACGTCAGGTGTGGTGACTGGAGTCTCGATATTCCTTGGCCCGGTACCGAAGGAGACAATCAGGCACCCGCCGGCCAATTGCATCTCCTCCCAGATAAGCCGAACGCGCCTAATAACCAGGCGACCGTACAGCTTGGGGCTTGGATAGAAAAACGCGGTATGACCGCAGGCAGCCAGACTGTCGAGAGGTTCCTTGGGGTGTCAAAGCACGGATTTGCCCCGTTTAAGGGCAAGCCCGCGTCCGACACACGTCGCTATCGCCGTGTGGAGACTGGCGACTTGGCGTACAATCCTATGAGGGCGGCTCTGGGTGCGATCGCCCTGTGTCAAAGTCCTCACGAAGCGGGGTGGGTTAGTCCTGCGTACGTCGTTTTCAGGCCGAAGGATGGCGCTCCCTTTAGTGGGACGAATCTACTGCGGTTTCTCAGGAGTCCTGCCGGTATGATTGAGACTGACAGGCATAGCCATGGCTCGGTGCGTCGCCGTCTCCGATATAAGGATCTCGGGCAGATGGCTGTACCAGTCCAGCTATATGACAGTGTGTGATATTCCGATCGTCCGAAACTGGCGTAGCTAGCCCACGCCGCGGTCTAGCATGCGGCGGGCGGGTCATTTCTTTCGTTCTCCCGCTATTGTTCTGCGATGGCCACAGCTAGGCAAGATCTCGGTAAGCGAGGGGAGGTGGCCGTATGCAAGCATGTCGGGTGCCCTCGATGCAACAGAGTTCGCCATTTTAAGCAACTGCCAGTCAATTTTGAGTGCGCCGACATCATCTGTAAGTTTTGCGGTTTTCTCGCCCAGGTCAAGACAGCAAGGCTGAGTGACGGGACAACGGACTTCCCAGACCGCATCATGGGCGCCGCATGGGGACCGCAGCAAGCCCGGATCCTTGCGGGGATTTATCATGGGCTGTACCTCGTCGGCTATCAGCAGGATGGTAAAACGCTTGTACGCATCGACTTTGTGCCCCCTCACATAATCGAAACCACGCCGAGCGTATTCGAGCCACGAAAGCCTTTGAGCAATACAGCCAAGCGAGCTGGCTGGAGGGGCTATCTACTGAATATCTCGGCATTGCCCAAGATCGGCATGTGCCGCGTGTATCCCAAGAGTTGATCTGCGCCCAGATCAAGCACCACGATACGCGCGTAGAGCTGTGCATTTCGCAACGTCTGCCCAAGTTGCCGCGGTCACGAGATCCAGCGCCTCTCCGGCCGTGGAGGTCCTGGCCTTCATCTCAACCATCATGTTGGTCCCGACGTCGAGATCGAGCTGTTCATGCTCACATCCCCCACCGTGTAAATATCCCGAGGCCATTCGCGAACCCGCCGAAAGCGCAATGCTGCATTTTTTCTGCACGCTTTATATAGGAGGTTGATTGGTGGGCCCTTGGTAACTCATACCGAAGGTGCATCGTGCCTAAATCTTCACGTTGACCTAATGCCGGCTCTACGGCACAGCTATCGAACCATGTGGCCACCGAGCGCGCGTCACACCGCGTCGAGATCGTCGAGTCGCGCGCTGGAGAGTATTACTCTCTCACCGACGAAGGGGACCGCCTCCGCTTCCAGCAGGCGCCGCTGGCGGGGTCCCTTTGCGAGCGAACCGTCGGCGCGAGCAACACGATGCCATGGTGCCTCATGTGCCTCGCTGTGGCTCAGCACGTATCCCGCCAGCCGTGGCGCGCCAGGCGAAACGTCGCCGTAGGTGCGGACGTAGCCTGGTGGAATGGCGCACACCCGCCGCAGAATCGCGGTTTGAACGTCAGTGCTCGCCTGTCGTGCCACGCGCCGGATGGTGCCACAGTTCTCGAGCGAGTTCGATCTCTACGTGAGGCTTAGTTGCCAGGAGACGCCCAACCGGTCGGTGAGCCGCCCGACAAACGGCGAATGTATCCTGAATGTCGGTCTCGGTCTCGGTCTCGGTCTCGGTCTCGGTCTCGCACTCGACGACCGCCTGGATCCGCGAGTCATCGAAGACCTCGGTATAGAAACGTATGGCCTCTTCGACCTGACCGTCAAACATCGGCAATGTGGTGATCCTGGACTGCATGATCAGACAGTCCCTCTTGCCGGGCGGCCAGACGCCGGAATCGCCTCAGCCAGGCTGGCTTGCAGATCGCGCCAGCGCCAGCGCCTGCGCCCACCACACCAGGTCAGTGGCCGCGGTATCCAGACGTTGGTCAAGGGAGGCGAAGATCTGAGGGTCGATCGGTTGCTCAGCTTCATCGCCTCGATCATCACTACCGGCAGGATGTGCCCGGCGTGGCGCAACGGTGCCATCTCGAGCTCCACGGTAACGAGGCGCAACTGCTCGATAGCCCGGGCGCCGCCGGGGTTGCCGTATCCGACAAACGTGACCGGCTTTCGGTTCAGCTCGGGGAAGATCTGGTCGAGGGCGTTCTTCAAATCGCCGGGTAGCCGTGGTTGTACTCAGCCGTGACGATGATGTAGCCGTCTGCCTCCTCGACCTTTCCCGCCCAGCGCGCCACGTCCTCGGGGTAGTCGCGATGACCGTAGGTAGGCGCAACCGTCTGCTCGAAGAATGGCATCGGATAGTCGCGCAGGTCACCAGCTCGGCCCGAAGATCCTCCCGGGCGCTGAGCCGATCCATGACCCATGCGGCGGCCTTCTCACCGAAGCGTCCATCCCGAGAGCTACCGAGAATCACCTGTATATGGGGAGAGGACTCTGCTTGTAACGGCCACTGCCGCGGATGAGGGCACGCTAGCAAGTTGCGTCGCGTTGCCCTCCAGCGGACGCGCAAAATGGGCACTGCTCTCAGAAGAGAATCGCTGTAGAGGTGGGCGTTTCGTGCGACTCGCTGCGACTCGCTGCGCGTCGCTACTGATTGAGCCCGAGGTCTTCGAGCGCCTGGTCCCAATCGTTGAAGCCGACGACGGTTTCTATATGTTCGAGCTGTGTTTCCAGACGTGTCGTTGTGGCCAGAATAGCCTTGTCTGCCGGCTGCTCGTAGCGAGTCAACAGCGATGGTGGGATCGTTTTTGCTTCGATCCCTTCGACGCGGCGATCGAGCTGGATGGTGGTGGCCGGGACCGCCTTGAAGCCATTGGCTTTCCAAGCGGTTACGTCGCTACAGATGTTGGGGGTCTGCAGAGTGGCTAGCGCCTGCAGGCTCGTCGCATAGCGCTGCGCCATGTGCGTGAGCTTTGGGTTGCTCCAGCGCAGTCTCCGTACGGCGTTTGCGAAAGTGTGGATCGGGCCGGCGTCGGTGGTATAGGAGGCCGACCACAGTGCTACCACCACCTCGTAGCTCAGATGCTGGGATTCTTCGTTCTGGGGTGAGCCGGCGCCTACGTTTGGGCATTCTTGGCCGAGCTTGTGGGTGATGGCCTCGATGTTCGCCTGCGCGGCTTTGACCTTCGCCTTGGTGGCGCGGGTGAACGCATAGTTGGCACGAATGTAAGCGTGCGTGGATGCGACGTCATGAGATGTCGCCAGCGCCGTGGCCGGAGCCAACCCCATAACGAGCATCGTGACAATCATCATCATGCGTCCCCTCATACCTAACTAAGGGTAGCCGGTTGATCGACCGGCTACGACCGGCTTCGATCACAGCCTCCGTGACCCTCAGGTCATGTCCGCCTGCAGCTCCCGTGGCACCGCCCCGAACGCGTTTCTCGCGGCGGCGCATGGCGCCGCGTTAGCTACGCTGGACGATCAACAGCCGGTTACCGTCCTGGTCGCGGAGGAAGAACATTGGCGGCACAGGGTCTCCCATGCGCATCACCGCGTCGTCGACGTCCACTCCCCGCGCCTGCAGATCCGCGTGGTCGGCGTCGATGTCCTCGGTTGTAAAGGCGATCCGGGTGTCGATGCCAGTGGCTTCCTCCTCGCGCGGGAGCAGGAGCGCGAGCGTAGTCGTGGCGCCGGGGGGCGCAACGTCCACCCAACGGTCGCCCCGCCCGAAGGGAATGTCAGTGCGTAGCTCGAAGCCGAGCTTGCCGACATAGAACTCGATCGCCTGGTCTTGATCGCTGACGGGAACCATCACGGTCCCCACCTGGGTGATGCGGGTGTTGGTAGTGGTCTCGCTCATTTTGGTCCTCCTGCTCGTCGCTTGGTCGGGCTTTCCCTATACAGACCGTCGCGGGCGGTGGAAACTCATCGGTCGCGGATCTATCTGTCCTGCAGCTTTGCGCGTGGCGCCGCTACTCGCAAGCAGGAGCGCCTTCTCATGGGCTGCGCTGCCCTCCGGCAAGGAAGCGCACCACGTCCTCGGCATCGTCAGCGAGCGCGGCGCGGTCCTCCCGGCCCAGACGAGCGAAGGGCTCCAACTCGATCTCGCCGCCGCGCATGCGCCATGTGGCCACGGCGCGGCCGCGGATGAGGGCAAAGGGGCGGAAGAGGCCGTTGACGGTGACCACGACCTGGTGGGCGCCGAGAATCGACTCGCGTGAGCGCCAGCCGAGCAGAACCGGATCGAATGAGCCGAGCAGACGCGGAGGTGGCAGCGCGGCTGGGGGCTCGCGCCCGGTGAGCTCGAGCAGCCCGTCCTCGCGCTCGGTGAGCTGGGAGGCGATCGCGCTCAGTCCGACGCGGACATCGCGCAGCGGCAGTCCCGACCACTTCGCGAGGTCGCGCTCGTCTGCCGGAGCGTGTCCGATCAGGTAGCGGCGGGCCAGCTCTGCGAGAGCGTGGTCCCGATCGACGGGAGCGCTCTCGCCAAGCCAATCGCGCACGAGTACGAAGGCATGCTGGCGCCCCACCATCGGTCCGCGAACGATCAGGCCGCGCAGCGACGCAAGCCCCAGCAGGTGGACGATCGCCTGACCCTCCGTGTGTACGCCCACAGCCGCTATCCGCTCGCGCAGCTGATGGCGCGTGAGCGGGCCCTCCTCGGCCAGAGCATGCTCGATCACCTTCACGCCGCGCTCGGCGTCTTCGGGCGGTACGCCCTCCTCGCCCAGTCTTCGCGCGGTGCTTGTGAGCAAGCCCGGCGTGGTCAGCGCGTGCAGCCAGGGATAGTCCTCGCTGCACACGAGGTGCAGCGTGCCGCGGTTGAGCGTCGTGATCACCAGTGTGCGCTCGTCACTCAGAGCACGATCGACGTCGGCGGCCGACAGCCCCGTGGTTCGCGAACGGATCGCCAGTCGTGCCCCGCGCGGATCCTGTCCCTGGACCGCCAGCAGCCGCTTGGCGACGGCAACCGGATCGCGGGCGGGCTCTCCGGCAAGCAGCTGTGCGGTGAGGCGCTCGGCGAGCATGGGATGAGCGTCAGTATGGCGATGAGGGGCCCCCATCTTTATGCGATCCCAGATCGCACTCCCCTGTGGGATCCTCGGGGATGGATGGTGAGCCTGAAGTCAAGCCGCGCTACTCTCTCGGCCCGGATCGAGCGGCTCGTGCGCGCCATCCAGGACGAAGACCAAGCGTTGGTTGAGAACATCGCTCGTCTGAGCCAATCACGGCGCCTATTCGCTCCGCTGGCCTTCACGGTGGGGGCGTTTGCGATGCTCTTCGATGGGCTCAAGCTGCTCTTGACCAACTGGCGGCTCACGCTCGTCCAGATCCTTCCGGCCGTGTGGATCTGGCTGGCGATGTTCGACCTCAAGGCGCGCGTGTTGCGCGACAAGTCCTTCCCCGGGGTGCGCGGCCCGATCCTCATCCCGATCGCGCTTGCGATCGTGGCGATCACCGGGGCGTGCTTCTTCCTCAACGCGCTGTTCGCGTTTGCAATCACCCGCGCCCGTCCTCCTGAGATCCGACCGGCCTACGCCGCGGCGCGGCTCCAGCTCGTCCCCATCCTCGCCTGGGGTGCGGCTGTCGGCGTGCTGCTCGCGATCGCGACGACCCTCGCCCCGCGCTGGGGCAGTCCGTGGTTCGCGCTGAGCCTGGGCAGCGTCATCGCGGTGATGATGATTTGTTATGTGGCCGTGCCCTCGCGGCTCGTCGGCATCAAGCCAGTGCGCTCTCGACGCGAGAAGCTGACGGCTACCGGGCTTGGAGCCGCGCTTGGCACGATCGTGTGCACGCCTCCATATCTACTCGGACGCCTAGGCATCCTGATGCTCGGATCCAAGCCGCTGCTGATCCCGGGCATTATCGCGCTGACGCTCGGCTTCACCCTTCAAGCAGGGGCCACGGGGGCGGTCAGAGCGATCAAGATGAGCCTCACCCTCACCGCCGGCAAGTCATCGAGCGCCGGTTCGCGGGAGCCAGAGTCCGCGCCATAGGACAGGGCGAGACTGGCAATCGATCCGGTCTTTTAGCCAGAGCCCTTCGAGTTCACGGCCTCGGGCTTGCGCTTGGCCGCCGCGAGCGCTTAAGATCGTGATCGCCGATGACCAACGCTGATGACATGCTCGCGGTCGCCCGATCGCGAGCCGAGCAGCTTGCCGCTCCTGGGTTGAGCCCAAGGCCGCGCCGCCGTGTGGCTGTCCTTGCCTGCATGGACACACGCATCGATCTCTTTCCGATGCTGGGTTTGGAGCGTGGCGACGCTCACGTCATTCGCAATGCCGGCGGCCTTGTGACCGACGACGCGGTGCGCTCGCTCAGCGTCTCCCAGCGCAAGCTCGGCACGGAGGAGATCGTGGTCGTGATGCACGACGGCTGTGGTCTGCACGGCGCCTCCGAGGACGAGTTCGCACAAGCGCTCGCCGCTGATGGCGTGCTGCCCACATGGCGACTCGGAGCTTTTGATGACGTGGAGGCGACTCTGCGCAGCAGTCTCCTGCGCTTGCGATCAAGCCCCGAGCTGCCGGCCCGAGATCGCATCAGAGGGTTCGTGTTCGACCCCGAGAGCGGCGCACTGCGCGAGGTTGACGCTTCCCCTATCGCCGATTGAAGCCGTGCGCCGGCTCAGTCCTCTGAGCAACCCGGTTAGTCCTCTTCCTCGCGCTTACCATCGCCGTTGGCTCGCATCCACAGTGCGTAAGTGCTGAATCCGTGACGCTCGTAGAAGCGGATCGCAGCTTCGTTCGTGGGCATCGCATGCAGCGAGAGTTCCTTGATGCCGAGCTCGCCGAGCTCGTCGCGCACAGCTTCGAGCAAGGCCGTCCCCGTGCCCTGGCCGCGCTCGCCCGCAAGCACCGAAAGTGTCTCGATCTCGCCCGCCCGCTCGCTCAATGGCCATGTCGGAGAGCCCTCCCTAACTTGGACCATGGCATAGCCCACGGACTCTCCGCCGCGCTCCGCAAGCAGCACGAACGCGTCCGGATTTGCCAGCCACTGCTCGTACTGGCGGCGTCTGCGCAGCCAGGACTCGCTGCGCGACCGCGGTGGCCCTAGCTTCGGTGTGATGTTCGAGTGGTGTTCGCGCAGCGCATTCCACAGCGGCTCGATTCGATCGAGCTCGTTCGCCGCGATTCGGCGTATGTCACAGTTCGGCATGCCCACAAAGAAATACCAGCACAAGCGCCCCCTACCTGTTTCTGATCGCTGAGCCCCTCTCACGCTTTTGCTGGGCTGCCTATACGTGCAGCTACATGCGGTGGCTCATCTAGCTCGGGGCTTGCTTTCCCAGCGGGGATCTCAACTGCTCTCCGCAGCGTCCGTGTGACGGTCGACGTAGTAGGATCATGGGCCTCAAGCGCCCGTAGCTCAGTGGTCAACGGTTCTCTTCGGGGAGCCAAAGAGCAGCGGTCTTTCAAACCGCAGGCCGCGGGTTCGATTCCCGCCGGGCGCACTTTGTTGTGTCTCGGGACATCCTGGACGGATGTCTCGGGAGATCGTAGACGGTGTTCAGGTTTGGGGTTGGTAGTCGCGGTTGGGGTCGAGGGTGAGTTGG